>JGI994J12354_10000056_pt1 | contig 97151 bp, 78 predicted proteins | sample IntmicLarv3ML3BL_FD_12354 | JGI IMG/M metagenome (IMG submission 12354) | reverse complement strand
GAGATTTTCAATATCGGACTTAGAGAACCAGCGATTATCGGGATTGCAATTCGCAAAGCAACCTATACCCATAGTTTGATTTCGAAGACGATGGAATTCACGGTGAATTTCCCAACAGTAGAAATATTAGATAAGGTCGATTTGGTCGGGACGATTAGTGGACGAAATGGTCTAGATAAATTCAAAGAATACGAGCTGACGCCCCTAGTTTCTGATAAAGTAGTACCACCAATTATCGAAGAATGCCCAGTTAATCTAGAGTGTAAGGCGTTAAGTATAACCGAAGTGGGAGACCATGACCTAATCCTCGGGAAGGTTGTATCGATGCATGTCGATGAAGATAAGCTTGGCGATAATCAGCGGATACAGATTGAAAAAGTGGATGGCTTTTTATATGCGGAGTGGGAATATTACGCTTTTGGCAAGAAATTAGGTGATTTTGGTTATACGAGAAAATCAAAGAAGTAGTGTCGGTATTGGTGTCAAAGGACTTTTTGGCGCTCCAACCTAGACAGGCAAAAAGTGTTGCTGGAGGACGAAATGAGTATTGAAGATATAGCTAAACTGGCGGGGGTATCGATTTCGACGGTTTCTAAAATAGTCAATGGTAAAGATGAGGGTATCAGTGCGAAGACGAGAGAGCATGTGCTGGCGATTGTAAAAGAATACAATTATCGCCCATATTCGAAGGTGATTAATAATACTAGTTCGAAAAGTTTTCTGTTGGGATTCTTGATGGCTAATCGAACGATGGATGATTATACTCAAGAAATACTAAAGGGGGTCATTGCGCGCGTCCAGAAGGATAATTACGCAGTGCTAGTGTGTGACTGTGATGGAGATGATGAACAAAGGGTCAAGAATACAACGATGTTTTGTCGCAGCAATGTCGATGGAGTGATTACTGATAGTGCCGTTGATGCTACTTTTTTAGAAAGTAATATTCCGGTGATTTCAATGGGTGTAGGTCGTAAAGGAAATGATGCTAGGTTTGCGATAGATTATCAAGAACTAGGATATAGCACGGCATATACTTTGGTTAAGCAAGGGCATGTACGGATTGGCTGTGTCTGTGATAAGGAAGATGAGAAGTCACTATATTTCTGGCAAGGAATCATGCGTTGTTTGATTGAGAATGGGATAAGTGTCAATGAAGAGCAGGATTTAATAGACGGGCAAGCCGTTGATGCTAAGATTTTTGAACGAATGTTTACGGCATTTATTTGTATAGATGAAAGAAAAGCTGGTGAAATTAAGCGATTGGCTCTTGGCCGTGGTTTGAGAATACCAGAAAGTATTTCCTTGATTTCATTGTGTACAGCAAAGCGAAATCCTTTTGCTGGTGAGATATCGATGATGATGTTGCCGCTTAAGCGTTATGGTGAGGAGCTAGGTGAATATCTAATAAATATCATTGAGAAGCGCAAGGAAAATGGTTTTTCTTTTTCGTGGGGTGATATTAAGCCAGATAGTGATGCCAGTATTACGACACCTTATGATTCGAGCAATCAAAATATTTTAGTGGTTGGTAGTGTGAATATGGACGTCTTCTTAAATATGGAAGAGATTCCCCAAGCGGGTAAGACGGTCATGGCAAATAGTATGAGCACTATTCCGGGGGGGAAAGGACTCAATCAAGCAATTGGTTCAGCCAAATTAGGAGCTAATGTTTCGCTGATTACCAGAGTTGGTGCGGATTATGAAGGTGCTGGTATTTATGCTTTATTGCGTGAGAGTAAGGTGGATTTAAGAGGGGTAATGCGCGATGAAAGTCAAAATACTGGTCGGGCATATATCTATGTCAGACCAGGCGGTGATAGTAGTATTGTCGTGTATGCGGGGGCAAATAAGAACCTTCAGCCAGAAGATATTGAACGAAATGAGCGAATCTTTAAGAAAGCTGGTTACTGTCTACTACCAATGGAATTATCGCTTGAAACGGTTGGGGCGGCACTTAAAATGGCGAAAAAGCATAATGTCAAAACTATTTTAAAGCCATCGGCAATGCGCAATCTACCAGATGAATTCTTCCAGATGGTTGATTATTTTGTGCCAAATGAAGCAGAGGCGGAACTTCTGTGCCCGCAGGCGGGGAGTGTGGAAGAAAAGGCACAAGTCTTTTTAAATAAAGGGGCAGAAACGGTTATTATCACCTTAGGAGCGAAGGGGTGTTATGTTGCCAGTGCTAAAAATAGTGAATTCTATAGGGCGATACCAGTACGAGTGACGGATACAACAGGTGGTGCTGATGCTTTTATCAGTGCCTTAGCGGTTTATCTTAATGAGCAATGCTCGTTTGAGAAAAGTCTTGGTTATGCTCTTAAGGCGGCAGGCTTTTGTGTATCGCGGCATGGAACTTTGCCAGCGATGGTTGATAGGACGACATTAGAATCGCATATCGTGAATATGTAAATGAGCAATTGCAAAAAGTTGAATATATGAATTGTGATAGCAAAGGAGCCTGAGAATGGCTTCTTTATTTGTTGGCGAAATTCTTTTATCCGACCAATGTCGAAAGACCTTGACAACACTGGACTGGCGAAGTATAATTCGGTTATGAAAATAATTTAGGAAAATACTTTCACAAATTATTAAGATAATGAATATTCTATATTGTGAAAGGACTTAAAAGGAGGAAAAGAATGAAAAAGACATTTAAAATGCTATGTATGCTGGTGGCAGCAATAGCGGTATTGACAGGGTGTGGCAGTAATGCAGGAAGTACCACATCGGAAGGTACTAAGACAAGCGAAAGCGGTGGCAAAAGTGATGAGAAAATCACAATTAAATATTTACAGTGGCAACAAGAATTTCAAACGTCAGCAGTAGCTTTGGCAGAGGCATACATGGAGCAGAATCCTAATGTAACGATTGAAGTTAATACGGTTGCAAATAGCTATTTCGAGAATTTAAAGACAACTCTAGCATCAGGTGAGATACCAGAAATATTCGTTACTGAAGGATATAACAATATGAAGGCATACTCGGAGTATATCACTGATTTGTCAGACCAACCATGGGTTGCTAGCGTTAAGGAACAAGCACTACCATGTATTACCCTTGATGGTAAAGTTATGGGAATGCCAATAACAATGGCTGGTGAAGGGATTGTATACAATAAGAAGATGTTTGCGGAGCATGGCTGGGAGATTCCAACGACCTTAAGTGAATTCGAAGCCTTGTGTGCAGAAATCGAAGCGGCGGGAATTCAACCATTGGCTAATCAATTTGGTGATGACTGGTTAATAGGGCAATTTATTAGTGCAGCTGGATATGCTTATATTCCAGAGGTTGATAAATTTACCGAAGAACTTTATGCGGGCAATGTGAAATTGGCAGATAATGAACAGATGCAGAATAATCTTGAGGTCCTAGATATTCTTTTGAAGTATGGGCAAGAAGATTCTATGGCTTACGGCTGGAATGAGGTTTGTACTGCTTTTGCAACTGAAGAATGTGCAATGGTTTTTGAAGGTGATTGGATTTGGGATACGGTATATCCGATCAATCCTGATATTGAGTGTGGGATATTTGCTATTCCAACAACAGAGAATCCAGAAGATAGTAAGATGATTGTTGATGCTAATGGCCTATGGCATGTTGGCAAGGGTTCTAAGAACGCCGAGGCAGCTAAGGAATATTTGAACTGGATATATACCGATGAAACAGCAAGAGAAATCATGCTCACACAATTTAAAGTGGTTCCTGTTTTCGATGGTGAAGGTTGGGAGTTTAAGGCGGATAATAGACTAGCGGAATCAACAATTGAATATCTAGATAACGACATGGTTTATCCTTGGTCTTGGCCAACATGGCCAGATGGCTTTAGACCATCAGCAGGTAAGATATATCAAGATTATATTGCGGGCAAGTTTGATAAACAACAGACTTTAGAAGAGCTTGATAATATTTGGAGCAAGCTCGCTAGCGGTGTAACTGAATAAGTTGTTAATTATATTTTGGCTAGTCGGAGGACATGATTGTTCTTCGACTAGTTAATAAAGGAGACAATATGAGGGCAAAAAATAAATTTGGGATGAAATTTTGGGCATTTGTTGCACCGATTTTTATCCCATTTATAATTTTCTATATTATTCCAGTATGTATGAGCTTCTTTTATTCTTTTTTTGAATGGAATGGAATTAGCTCAAGTATGAAGTTCATTGGACTGGGCAATTATCAGGAATTATTCACAAGTGACCCGCATTATTTTGGTTCAATGGGATTCTCGATGCGTTTTGCATTATTTAGTGTTGTTTTTACTAATGCTTTAGCTATTCTAGTAGCTATTTGGGTGAGCGGGAAGCTAAAGACAGCAAATATTTTACGGGGCTGTTTCTTCATGCCTAATATTATCTGCGCGATTGTTGTTGGCTTTTTGTGGCGTTTTGTTTTTAATCAGATAACTACAACCCTTTATGGTGTGACGGGGCTGGCGGTTTTTGGGACAAAGTGGTTGGCTAGTGGAAATAGTGCTTTTTATGCGGTCTTGCTTGTGTCGTTGTGGCAAACAATTGGATACAACATGATTATTTATGTTGCAGGGCTTAGTGCGATAGACGAGACGCTTTATGAGAGTGCGGCAATCGATGGAGCGGGGCGGATTACGAAATTTTTCAAAATTACAATTCCGATGTTGATGCCATCAATTACGATTTGTTTATTTAATACAACAGCACAGGCCTTTCGTTTGTTTGATATTAATATATCGTTAACTAATGGTGGACCCGGACGGTCAACGATGGGGTTAGCACTTGATATCTATAATACAGCTTTTGGCCAGAATCGGATGGGCTATGGTTCGGCTAAGGCGGTTATTTTGTTATTAGTGGTAATGACAATAACCATGTTACAGCTGTCATATACTAAAAGAAGAGAGGTGCAGATGTAATGAAAGCGAGGAAGCCAGTACGAATATTAATTGAGATATTTGGAGTTATGGTCGGTATTCTTTTTGTTTCGCCAGCGTTATTAGTTATCATCAACTCCTTTAAACCGGTGGGCGATATTTTAAAGACACCATTTGCGTTGCCGAAGACATTTTATATCGATAATATTGTCTATGTTATTAAGAATATGAAGTATTTTTCAGCGTTATTTAATACTTTGATAATAGCGGTCGTGGTGGTCTCGGTTACGGTGGTTCTAAGTGCGATGGCGGGCTATAAGTTAACAAGGCAAGGTGGGAAGCTAAGTGCTGTTATTACGATGCTGTTCTTGTCATCATTGCTTGTGCCATTTCAAAGTATTATGATACCGATTGCCAAGATTACATCGATGTTAGGCATCGGTAATAGTATGATTGGATATATTATTACGATAATTCCCCTGTATGCGCCAATGGGTATCTTTGTGTGTATGGGATTCGTGAAAACAGTACCAGAAAGCTTGGAAGAAGCTGCGATTATAGATGGTTGTTCGCCTTATGGGGTGTTTTTTCGAATCGTTATGCCATTGTTGCAACCAACGATTGCAAGCTTAGTAGTAATGTTTACATTGTGGATTTGGAATGATTATGCTTTGGCAAATATGATGTTAACATCACAATCAACAAGGACTTTGACGATTGCGATATACGGCTTTTTCTCGTCGTTTACTAATCGCTGGGATTATGCTTTGACGGCGCTGGCGTTGTCGATTATACCGATTACTTTGTTTTACCTTTTCATGCAAAAGCATATTGTCAAAGGTATCAGTGCTGGAGCGGTAAAGGGCTAGATGGAGAAGCTGAAAGGAGAATTAAGATATGGGAAATAGAATTCCAAAGGATTATGTTGAGAAAGTATATGCAGGTTGGTTAGGTAAGGTGATTGGCGTGCGTCATGGCTCGAACATTGAGTGTTGGGAATATGATAAGATTAGAAAGGTCTATGGTGAAATAACGGGCTACCTGTTTGATTTCAAGAACTTTGCTGCCGATGATGATACTAATGGTCCATATTTCTTTATTCGGGCATTGGAGGATGAGACACATACAAGGGATATTACCCCACAACAAATTGCTAGGGCATGGCTTAATTATGCACCGTATGAGCATGGCTTTTACTGGTGGGGTGGATATGGAATTTCGACTGAACATACCGCTTATCTCAACCTGCGGGCGGGTATTGAAGCACCGAGAAGCGGCCAAATAGAACAAAATGGAGCGGCTGTAGCAAGGCAAATCGGGGGACAGATTTTCATTGATAGCTGGGGCTTGGTAATCCCGTGTGATTATCACTTGGCGGCTGAATACGCGAAGAAGGCGGCGAGTGTCTCACATGATAGTGATGGCATCTATGGTGGTATGTTTGTTGCAGCTTGTGTTAGCGCAGCTTTTGACAATGATAGAATTGAAGACATTTTAGCATGTGGCTTTGAAGTGATTCCAAAGGATTGCGAATATGCAGTAATGGGACGCGATGTTTTAAGCTTCTATCAGGACAATCAAGATGATTGGCGGTTGTGTTTTGAGTTTGTTAGAGAGAAGTATGGATATCAACATTATCCAGGTAATTGTCATATTATTCCTAATGCGGCGGTGATGTTCTTATCGATGATTTATGGGCAAGGAGATTTCTCAAAAACGATTAATATTTGTAATATGTGTGGTTGGGATACGGATTGTAATGTTGGCAATGTAGCGACGATTCTAGGGGTTATGGTTGGTCTTTGCGGCATTGATGAAAGCTGGAAGAAGCCGATTAATGACTTGTTGATTAATTCCAGTGTTGTTGGTAGTCTGAATATTCACAACGTTGCCAGTGGGGCATACTATTTGGCAGGACTAGGTTATAAGGTAGCAGGAGAGGAAGTGCCATTAAGATGGCAAGAGTCGCTTAAAAAAGGGGAACGTTGTTATGACTTTGAGTTACCAGGAGCGACCCATAGTTTTAGAGCGGCGGTTGGTGCGCAGGTTGGATGTAGTGATTTGGCGGTAAGTAATACGAGGGAAACAGCATTCATTGGTGAAAGGTCGCTAAAAGTTTCGGGGAAATTATACGAAAAAAGTGATGAGCTTAATATCTACATTCAAACTCATTATCGCCCAGAAGATTTTGACGATAATCGCTATGACCCATGTTTTTCGCCGTTGGTTTATCCAGGGCAGACAATTAGCTGTGCTGTTCAATTAGGCGAAGTTTCAGAACAAGAAGTTTTAGCTTGCTTGTATGTTTATGATGATAATACTCAAAAGGCAATAAGAGGTGAGGTCGTGAAATTGGAGCCAGGGAAATGGCAGAGCTTTAAGTGGGATATTCCAGCGGGCAGCGGGATGTGTCTAAGTCAAGCAGGTGTCAAATTGATTGGTTATGGTGGGGCTGGTGGTGTAATGCCAAATACAATAGTAGCATATATTGATGATTTCGTGATTGAAGGCGAAGCTAATTACACGGTGGATTTCGCGTGTGAACGAAATGAAAACTGGACCTTTGCTCATAATGAGGTCAGTCAATTCACGAAGCTGAAAGGGATTTGGGAAATTCAAGATAACAAATTATATGGAAGCTGTAGTGATTATGCGGAAAGTTATACAGGATTACCAGCATGGCAGAATTATACGGTTAGTACCAGTATGACGCCTATTGTTGGCGCGTCGCATCGCTTGTTGTTTAGAGTTCAAGGCGGTATTAGAAGTTATGCGGTGGGCCTAGAAAAGGACGGCAAAATAGCATTACTTAAAAATGACAATGGATATACTACGTTGATTGATGTTGACTATGATTGGAAGTGCGGTGAAACATATAAGGTGCAAGCTGCGCTATGTGGCGAAGTGATAACCATAATGGTTGGTGATTGTGAGATAATCAAATATACTGATAAAGAAGCAACTTATTTAAAAGGGCAAGTAGGGTTTGGTGTTTATAGTGGTAGTCGTTGTTGTTTCGAAAATCTGGAAGTCAAACCAACTAAATAACGATATAGATAGGGGTAGAACTATGACAAAAGTGTTGAACTTCGGCTCACTAAATCTGGATTATGTATATCAGGTGAATCATTTTGTGCGAGCTGGAGAGACCATTTCGTCAAATAAAAGAGAGAGCTTTCTTGGCGGAAAAGGATTAAATCAATCGATTGCATTGGCTAGAGCTGGCGCAAAAGTATATCACGCAGGCGCGATTGGGAACGATGGGGAAGAATTACTCAAAGTACTTAAAGAAAATCATATCGATACGACATTTGTGAAGATGGTCGATGGACCATCAGGACATGCGATTATTCAGCGTGAGCCAGATGGGCAAAACTGTATTTTCTTGTTTGCTGGAGCTAATCGAAAGATTACTGATAAACATATTGATGAAGCGATTGCTGGCTTTGCAGCTGAGGACTATCTAGTCCTACAAAATGAGATTAACGGCATTGATGCAATTATGAAAAAAGCAAAAGCGAAGGGTATGAAAATCATTTTAAACCCCTCACCAATGGATGAGAAAATCATTGAAGCGCCACTTGAGTTAGTTGATATTTTTATCTTAAATGAGGTTGAAGCGGAAGCTCTTTGTAAGACGACAGAGCCAAAGGCAATTATGCAGACCCTAGGGGAGCGGTTCCCCAGTGCTGATATAGTGTTGACGCTAGGAAAGAATGGCGTCTGGCATCAAAGCGGCAAGAATCATGAATTGTTGACAAATGGTATTTATGAAGGTGTGGTTGTCGACACAACGGCGGCAGGTGATACGTTTACGGGCTTCTTTGTCTCTTGTATTTCGGCGGGACAAAGTGCGCAAACGGCTTTAGAAATAGCTTCAAAGGCGGCAACCTTGGCAGTGTCTAAAAAGGGTGCAGAAGCATCGATACCAACGATTGGTGAAGTAAAGGCAGCGCGATTAGTGGCGGTGTAATATAAAATGGTAGGCAGACGGCCCGTGGTTGGGGTCGTCTGCTTTTGGTTGTTGGGAAATTGTATTTTGATGTATAAAAATACTATACAGAAGTGAGCTTTAAAATAAGATAATCAAACGAAATTCAATTTAATCATTTTCATCAAAATGATTAAATTGAAGATTGACAGTGATATATATGGATGATATAATTTGGTTGAATTATAAATGTGATGATAGCTAGACTTTAGGCTGCAATGAGGTAATAAGAATGCGAGAATATAATTATAGAAAAAAATGGCAAGATTTATTGACACCAGAAATTGTATCTTTATTATCGAAGATTCATGAGTTCAAAGGTGAGCAGATGTTGTTTATTGAATCATATACTGATGAATTGACAGAATTATTAGAGGTGGCAAGAATTCAGAGCGTTGAAGCTTCAAATGGAATAGAAGGGATTTATACATCAGATGAACGTTTGAAGAAAATCGTTCAGTCTAAGACGATGCCGAAATCTAGAGATGAGTTAGAAATAGCAGGTTATCGGGATGTTCTAAATACCATCCATGATAGCTATGAACACATACCAATAAAGCCGGCGATTATATTACAATTACATAGGGATTTATACAAATTTAGTAGTAATGAAAGAGGCGGAAGCTATAAGAATTCAGATAATGTTATCACAGAAACGGATGGGCAAGGTGATGAGTGGATAAGGTTTGAACCTGTTGCTTCATGGGAGACAGCAGAATCAATTAAAGCGCTTTGCAAAGCATTTGATGACGTTATAAATAGCAATGATTTAGTAGACCCACTAATTATTATGCCGATGTTTATATTAGATTTTTTATGTATTCATCCATTCAATGATGGGAATGGTCGGTTGAGCAGATTATTGACGCTTTTACTGTTATATCACTCAAACTATATTGTAGGTAAGTATATTAGTATAGAAAAAATAGTTGAGTTATCAAAAGATGCTTATTATGAAGCGTTGCAAGCAAGTTCTTTTAATTGGCATGAAAATAAGAATGATTATGTACCATTTGTTGAATATACCTTAGAGACAGTGGCGAAAGCATATCGTGACTTTTCGTCAAGAATAAAAATACTTACAACAAGTGGCATGTCAAAGCCAGATAGGGTAAGAGAGATAATTAAAGAAAATATAGGGAAGATAACAAAAGCAGATATTATGATAAGATGTCCTGACATTAGTCAAGTAACAGTACAAAGGGCATTAAATGACTTGGTAAAAAGTGGTAAAATTATCAAGATTGGTGGCGGACGTTATACCGCTTATACATGGAATCGAGAGGGAGAGTAGGATGATAACAGGAGAACTAAAAAATAGAATTGATGGATTATGGGACATATTTGCAGCAGGTGGGTTGGTTAATCCGTTGGATGTAATCGAGCAGATTACATATTTAATGTTTATCCGTGACCTAGATGATTCGGATAACAAAAGAGAAAAAGAAAGTGCAATGCTTGGTCTGTCTTACGAAAGTATTTTTGCGGAGACGGTTATCGTGGGTGATAGGAAAATTAATGGAAGACAGTTGAAGTGGTCTGTTTTTCATGACCTTCCAGCAGCTAAGATGTATTCAGTTATACAAGAATGGGTATTTCCCTTTATAAAAACTTTGCATAGTGATAGAAATAGTGCATATTCAAAATATATGGATGACGCCATTTTTAAATTGCCGACGCCATTAGTGCTATCAAAAGTTGTGGATGCCTTAGATGAAATTTATGCACTTATGCTTGAAGCGAAAAACGAGACAGATAAGACGGAAATTGATATTCGTGGGGATGTGTATGAGTATTTGCTTTCAAAGATTTCACAATCAGGTAGAAACGGACAATTCAGAACTCCAAGGCATATCATCAGAATGATAGTTGAGTTGATGCAGCCACAAGCAGATGAGGTGATTTGTGACCCAGCGTGTGGAACATCGGGATTCCTTGTGACGGCAAGCGAATACTTAAAAGAGAAGTATAAAGAAGAAATTTTCTTTGATAGGAATAAAAAGGAACATTACATGAAGCATATGTTTTTTGGCTATGACATGGATAGGACAATGCTTAGAATTGGCGCAATGAATATGATGACTCATGGAGTCGAGAGTCCTTTTATAGAATACAAAGATAGTTTGTCAGAACAGAATACAGATAGAGATAAGTTCTCATTGATTCTTGCTAATCCGCCATTTAAAGGCTCTTTAGATGCTGATTCGGTAGCGCCAGATTTACTGAAAATGTGCAAGACCAAAAAGACAGAGCTATTGTTTCTGGCATTATTTGTTAAAATGTTGAAGGTTGGCGGGAGATGTGCGTGTATCGTACCAGATGGAGTACTGTTTGGCGGGTCTACAGCACATAAAGCAATTAGAAAGGAAATAGTTGAGAACCAAAGGTTAGAAGCAATTATTTCGATGCCTTCGGGTGTCTTTAAGCCTTATGCGGGGGTATCGACAGGGATTTTGATATTTACAAAGACGGGACATGGCCAAACAGATAACGTATGGTTTTATGATATGGCGGCAGATGGACTTAGTTTGGACGACAAGAGAACGATAATATCAGAAAATGATATCCCAGATATTGTTAAGCGATTTCACAATAGGAAGGATGAAGAAGGTAGAGCGAGAACAGAAAAGTCTTTCCTTGTACCTAAAGAAGAAATAGTTGATAATGGATATGACCTTTCAATTAATAAATATAAGCAGGTGGAATATGAGGCGGTAGAATATCCACCAACGGAAGAAATTATGGATAAGATATTAGAATTGAATAAGAAGGCGGAAAAGGAATTAAGTGAACTGAAGGCGATGTTGTGTGGAGAATATTGATATGAAGAAAAAGTTAGGGGAAATGACAAAAATTGGGACAGGTAAATTGGATGCTAATGCTTCGTCAGAAGAAGGAGAATATCCATTTTTTACATGTTCCAAAGAACCGTTGAGAATATCCTCGTATTCGTATGATTGTGAATGTGTGCTGGTTGCAGGAAATGGAGATTTAAACATAAAATATTATGATGGAAAATTTGACGCTTATCAACGTACATATATCATAGAAGATAATAGCGGCGGGAAACTATGTATGAGATATCTATATTATTTTATGGAAGGTTATGTTAAGGAATTGCGTAAGCAGGCAATAGGTGGAGTTATTAAATATATTAAGTTGGGTAATCTAGAGGAGGCAATAATTGATGTACCACCTATTGAGATACAAAAGAAAATGGTTAAGATAATGGATAAGACAAAGAGCGCTGTTGAAGATAGAAAGAGCCAGATTGAAATGATATATAAAATTGTGAACTCGCGATTTATTGAGCTATTTGGGGATTTAACCACGAATTCGAAGCAATGGGATGAATATAAACTTGGCGATGCTTGTAAAATAAACCCTAAAAAATCAGATGACAATAGATTAATGAATGGTGTACAAATTTCTTTTGTTGCAATGACATCGGTATCGGAAAAGGGAAGCATAGATACGTCTATTATCAAGCTTTATGATGATGTGAAAAAAGGATATACTTATTTTGCTGAAAACGATGTCTTATTTGCGAAAATCACGCCGTGTATGGAGAATGGAAAGGGTGCAGTAGCAAAGGGATTAAAAAATGGAATTGGATTTGGTTCAACAGAGTTTCATGTAATTAGACCAATTAAAGGGAAGACCAATGCGTATTGGATTTATTGTTTGACTATGTTTGAGTTTTTTAGGCAGGATGCAGAAAGGAAAATGACAGGAAGTGCGGGGCAAAGAAGAGTCCCAGCAAGCTTTCTAGAAAATTATATGGTGGGTGTTCCGCCTGTTGCACTTCAAGACCAATTTGCGGATTTCGTTCAGCAAGCCAATAAACTAAAAACCAAAATCCAAAACTCCCTAAACGAAACACAAACACTATTTGATTCATTAATGCAAAAATACTTTGGATAGCAATATCCAAAAGACAACCTTGTAAAGGAGAATTTAACGATGACAAATTTTGATTATCTAAAGCAAGAACCAAAATTTAATAGCTTTGCCGACGTGGCAATCATAGCCGAGAAGGTTCTTAAAATCGACGTGGGAACTTGTGCCATTAATTGTCGCCGAGCTATGGAATTTGCCATTAAATGGATGTATTCCGTAGATGAATCTCTAAGGTTGCCGTATAGTGAAACCTTGAATAGTCTAATGAGCACCGAAGATTTTCATGATTTAGTAGATGATGATTTATGGAAACGAATGAATTTGATTCGTAGAGTAGGGAACCGTGCTGTTCATGGCGGCAAAAAAGTGACTAAAGATGAAGCGGTACTATGCTTACAAAACCTCTATATTTTTTTAGACTATGTAGCTTATTGTTATGCAGATACATATACAGAGAAAGATTTTGATATTACCCTTTTAGAAAAATCAAAAGAGTATATTGATACAAAGCAGGTTGACACAGAACTTGAATTAAAAACATTAATCACTGAAAATAAAGATTTAAAGACAAAGCTTACCGAAAGACGAGAAGAGCAACAACCAAACTATATACCGAAACCGTTGGATTTGTCAGAATATGAAACACGCAAAATTTACATTGATTCAATGCTAAAAGATGCTAGCTGGACAGAGGGTAATGACTGGTTAAATGAAGTGGAGATATCAGGCATGCCAAATAAATCAGCGAAGGGTTTTATCGATTATGTATTATATGATGATACTCACAAACCATTAGCGATAATTGAAGCAAAAAGGACATGCGCAGATGTAGTAAAAGGACGACAGCAGGCAAAATTATATGCAGATATACTCGAAAAGAAATACAATAGAAGACCGGTAGTATTTTTAACCAATGGATTTGAGACAAGAATCATAGACAATCAATATCCAGAGCGCAAGGTATCGACTATTTATTCTAAACGTGATCTGGAAAAGTACTTTAATCTCCAATCTACGCGGACGAGCCTTGGAAATATTATGATAGATAAAAACATTGCTGGACGATACTACCAGGAAGCAGCTATCAAAGCAGTGAGTGACCAATTTGATAAGAAAAATCGAAGAAAAGCATTGCTAGTTATGGCGACAGGGTCAGGCAAAACAAGAACCGTTATTGCCCTATGTAAAATTTTATTGAATGTTGGCTGGGTGAAAAATATTTTGTTTTTGGCGGACCGAAATTCTCTCGTAACACAGGCCAAGCGGAGTTTTGTTAATCTTATGCCCGATTTATCGGTAACAAATCTATGTGAAGAAAAAGATAATTATAATGCCCATTGTGTGTTTTCTACTTACCAGACGATGATGAATTGTATCGATGAAGTGAAGGATGATGACAGAAAAGTTTTTACAAGCGGTCATTTTGATTTAGTGATTTGTGATGAAGCCCATCGCTCAATTTACAATAAATATAAAGATATTTTCACTTATTTTGACGCATCCTTGGTGGGTCTGACAGCGACACCCAAAGATGATATCGATAAAAATACATACCAGATTTTCGAGTTGGAAAATGGTGTGCCAACTTATGGATATGAATTAGCACAAGCAGTGAAAGATGGATATTTAGTAGACTTCTTATCAGTTGAGACCGAGATGAAATTTATTGAGCAAGGGATTGTGTACGATGAATTATCAGAAGCGGATAAGGTAGCATATGAAGAAACCTTTGCTGATGAAAATGGTGAAATACCTGAAAAAATCAGCTCTTCAGCACTAAACACATGGATATTTAATGAAAATACAATCAAACAAGTATTAGATATTTTAATGACAAATGGAAACAAAATCAATTATGGTGAAACGCTGGGAAAAACAATTATTTTTGCGAAAAACCACGAACATGCTGAAAAAATATTCGAAATTTTCAATAAAGAATATCCGCATCTTTCTCGAAATGGACAGTCCTTTGCTAAGGTTATTGATAACTATATGACATATGCACAAAGTGCGATAGATGAATTTTCCGAACCAAACAAAATGCCACAGATAGCTATTTCAGTTGATATGCTAGACACTGGCATTGATATTCCTGAAGTTTTGAATTTGGTTTTTTTTAAGAAGGTTATGAGTAAGGCGAAGTTCTGGCAGATGATTGGGCGAGGAACACGCTTGTGTCCAGGATTAATAGATGGAGAAGATAAAAACAAATTTTATATATTTGATTTTTGTAACAATTTCGAGTTCTTTAGAGCTAATAATGGAAAACCAACAGCAAACATGTTGGCATTACAAGGGGCAATATTCAATTTGAAATTCCAACTCGCATACAAGTTGCAAAATATCAAGCATCAAACAGAACGGTTAGTCACCTATCGTGAGGAATTAGTCAAATTGATGGCGGGAAAGGTATCGGAACTAAACGGAGAAAATTTCGCAGTGAGACAACATTTGCAGTATGTAGATTTATATTCAGATGAAGAAAATTATAATACATTGACTTATGAGGATTCATTATTAGTACGTGAAGAAGTGGCACCACTTATTTTGCCAGATTCCGATGATGTAAATGCAGTGCGTTTCGATGCACTAATGTATGGCATTGAGCTAGCTCATCTAGCAGGCAAGAAATATTCAAAGGCAAGAAGTGATTTGCTGAAGCGTGTCAGTGCGGTGGCTAATGTGGCTAATATCCCTGAGATACAAGTACAGGCAGAGTTGCTCAATCAAATTCTACATACAGAATATCTAGATAGAGCAAGTATTGACGGGTTTGAACATATTAGAAAAAGTCTAAGAAATCTGATGAAATATATTCCTAAAGGGGGAATGTTAAAATATACAACTAACTTTGATGATGATATCTTATCGCAAGAATGGAAAGAATCCGAATTAGAAAGTGATGAATTAGAAAACTATAAGGCAAAAGCCGAATTCTATGTGCGACAGCATCAGGATAACATTGTGATTGCAAAATTGAAGACTAACAAAGCCCTTTCGGCAGAAGATATTACCGCGTTAGAAAAAATATTATGGAATAAACTTGGTACAAAAGAAGAATATGAACGAGAATATGGACAAAAGCCGCTAGGCGAATTTGTAAGAGAAATAGTTGGACTTGATATGAATGTTGCCAAAGAGGCATTTTCTGAGTTTCTAGTCAAAACAAACCTTGATTCCACTCAAATTTATTTTGTAAATCAGATTATTGAATATATTATTCATAATGGTATGATGAAAGACTTTTCAGTCCTTCAGGAATCACCATTTACAGATAGGGGCAGTGTAGCGGAAATATTTACAGATATGAATATGTGGCTTGGGATAAAGCAAGTCATTGAAGCAATTAATACTAATGCTGCTTAAAGCACTATGCAACAAGAGAGGCAATGTCAAGAACTTCTTCTTTACGAAGCATCAAAGCAAGGGTATAATTATATCAAAGTAAAAAGGAGGATATTATCATGTCTAAAGTGGTTTTCTTTAATTCATATAAGTTAAAAAAGGGAGCATCGACCCCAGATTTTCTAGCTGCGGTAGAGAATTTAAATAGCAAATATATTTCAAAACAAAAGGGATTTATTTCATTTGAATTACTTGTTGATGGTGAAACCTGGGCAGATTCAACGACATTTGAAACAATGGAAGATGCAAAGAATTTTGCCGAAGCAGAAGAGCCAAATGAATTTGCCGAAAAATTTTATTCTTTTCTTAATTTCAATAGTTGCAGAAGTAATTTCTTTTCCGTGAAAATGGATTAATTGCAGGTGACAAGGAATGAAATTGTAATAAAAGGAATGTATAAAGCGAAAGGAAAAAGTGACGAAGATGCTTATATTATGTTATGCAAAATGTTCTACTTGTAAATCAGCTTTGCAATGGCTAGACCAGAATGGGGTGAAATACGAAAGTAGAGATATTAAAGGAGAAAACCCTACATATGAGGAATTAAAGCTGTGGTATGAAAAAAGTGGATTACCTATTAAACGCTTTTTTAATACCAGCGGTTTATCATACCGGGCTTTGAACCTTAAAGATAAGCTAAGTACAATGGATGATGATGAGAAACTCAAGCTATTGGCTACAGATGGAATGTTGGTGAAGCGTCCTTTAGTGGTAACCGCAGACGGTGTTTTGTTAGGATTTAAGGAAAAGGAATGGCAACAAGAGCTTCTATAAACGACTATAAAGAAGGGAGTCCAAATTGAAGCGTATTAATATTGAACGTGAAAAATGCCAAGCCTGCCTAACTTGTATTTCAGTATGCGCAGATGTACATACAAAAGATAAGAAAAGTGTAGCTTTTTCTTACGATTCACGAGGGTATATAGTGCACCAAGATGATGGGATTTGCACACCAGTTTACTGTCGCTGCTGTGATAGCCCTGAATGTGCAGCAACATGTATGAGTGGAGCCTTGCAAAAAGATTTGAAGACTGGTCGCGTATTCTATGATAAAGAACGTTGTGGGAAATGTTTTATGTGCGTAGTTTGCTGTCCCTATGGCTTGCCAAGGGTTAGTCAGACATTAGAACAAGAGATAGTAAGATGCGATTTCTGTATCGGAGTTGCTAGCAGCCCTAGTTGCGTGTCAGCGTGTCCAACAGGTGCGATATCCATAAAGGAGGTAAAAGGACTTTGAGACACTTAATCCTAGGTTCTTCTGCGGCAGCAGTATCAGCGGCAGAGGTATTACTTTTACGGTGTCCTGATGATGAGGTAATCATGGCATCAACTGATGAGAGTATCCATTCTCGTTGTATGCTACATCATTATCTGTCCGATGAGCGGGATGTCAAAAGCCTTGATTTCACTAGAAGAAATTTTTTGTTGCATGATAGATTGAAGTGGTTACCTAATGAAGAAGCTCTATCAGTTGATGTAGACAAACGGATTGTGAAATTTAAAGATAATAATATCACATATGATAAATTACTTATAGCAACAGGAACAGTCAACTTTATTCCCGATATTACAGGTCTTAAGACTGCCACAAATGTATATACCTTGAACAACTTACCAGATGCTTTGATTATGCGAGATGTGATTGAGCACGCCAAGACGATAGCCGTGCTAGGCGCTGGACTTATTGGTATGGATATTATTGAAGGGATAATTAAGTCTGGAGTGAGTGCATCTGTACATATTATAGAATCAGCGAAACACATTATTCCCAAGCAGCTTGATGCCAACATTGCTTCTAAATTTCAACAACGTTTTGAAGCGATGGGGGCTAAATTTCATTTAGGAAAAAAGGTAATCGCAGTCAAGCTTGATAATAATAAAATGGCGACAGCGATAGAGTTTGAAGATAAAAGCATACTTCCATGTGATATGATAATCGTAGCGGCAGGAACTAGACCCAATATCGATTTTCTGAGAAATTCGGGGCTAGAGCTAGAAAACGGAGTGAAAGTTGATGAATGTCTGCGAACTACTAATGCCAATGTATATGCCGCAGGGGATGTTACGGGAATAGCGGCTAATTGGTACGCTGCCATCAAGCAAGGCCGTATTGCTGGAAATAATATGGCAGACAATGGAAAGCTTGAATATACTGATAGATTCCATACAGTGAATACGATAAATTTATTTAAAATGGTAGCCGCATCAGTTGGAAAGGTGAATCCGCCATTTGATGGCTTCGAAGTAGTTGATAGAATTAATGCTGAAAAATACTTGAAAATTGTGATGAAGGATGGCTTAGTTGTTGGGGTTCTTTTATTTGGCGATATCTCACACTCTGGTCATTGGAAATACATTATTGAAAATGCAGTGCCAATATGCAGTCTTGATAAATCACCATTTTTGATTGAATATGCCGATTTTTTCGAAATAGATGAAAGTACGGCAGAATTTAAATATATTAAAAGGAAAAGGAATGGCAACAAGAGCTTCTTAAGTAAGATGACGAATTGAAGATAGCAATTTATAGACATATTGACATGTCAACGAGAATTTTATAAAAACTCTTGGCATTGTAACATTAACATAACCCAACACGCCTCTCAACGATGCGAACCAGGTTGGGTTATTTTATTTCCATTTAATGTTCTATCAAGAAGATAATCCACCGATACATTATAAAAATCTGCAAGCTTAATAAATACTTCAATAGGAATATTTATTTTACCTAATTCATATTTTGAATAGGTGGTTTGTTTGACATTTAGTAGTAAAGCTAAAGCGTCTTGGGTCAGGTCATTGTCTTCTCTTAAATCTCGAATTTTCTTAAACTTCATTATAGGAACTCCTTTTGTCCTATTATAAAAAAGTCGTGACGTGACTATTGACTTTTAGTCGTATTGCGACTAAAATATTTTTATGAGTAATTATCAGAAATTGGAGTGATTATGCCAAATTTGTTAGCAAATTAAATTTTGATAATTAGAGCTTCACAACTGAAGATGGCGGACACTGACAACATATTTGAATTGGAAGGAGAAAATGAATTATGACAACATCTATACAAGAATCAGGAAATGTTCAAGAGCCTGAAGAAATGATGAAAAAAAGGCAAGAAATCAATGAAATGCAAAATGAAATAAAGGTACTACGAACAGCTAGCAAGAATCAGACTATTAAAGCGGTGGGTTATCTGGCTAGTGACATTATGTTTGTGGTTTTATTTACCATGTATCCACCTGAATGGTACTATTGGATAATGGTAGTAGTAGGTATTGTCTTTACTATCAGAGCATTTTTAAAACGCAATGAATGGATTGGGGAAGCGAATGCGAAAGAGGAGATGATTATTAGATTAGAAAAAGAAATTCGTTCATTAGAGAGTGAAGGGAGATAATAATTGGGAGAATTTATGGGATTGCTTTTTGTTATAGTTTTATTTGCGGGGCTTGGTTTTCCCCTTTTTATGATTGTTTATATAATTTGTGGTAGTATTTTGGCGAAAAAGAGAACTCGAGAACTTTTTGCGCAGGGCTTAATGTCGCAAGATATAAAAAACAAGTCCTTTTCAAAAAGTATCTCGGGAGTACTGTTTGCTGCAAATGATACCAATTTAGAAGATATCTTTAAACAGCTTAATAAGACATTATTTGCGATGTATAAAATACATCCCCGAGCAAATTTCACCGCTGGGATGATTGAATTTGAAACAAAATATTTGNCAGGGGCAAGCTTGAAATATAAGGAACAAAAAGAAGGAACTACGATTTTTGAATTTAAAGTATTAGGGCGTGGAGACTATTCAGGTCTCAACTGTTGGTATGAAATAGCCTGTAATATTATTTTGACTGACTTAGAAAAAGTCATTAAGTAGCAACCAAATTGAAGATAAGAAAATATGACTTATGGAGGGCGGATATAATAAGCTTTTTCTTTACGAAATATCTAAACAAGAGTATAATTATATCAAAATGAAGGTTATGGTTATATGATAGATAAAGAGCAAATGGTCAAAGCGAAAAGCATAGTAACAGGCTTACTAGCCCATGTAGATGCAGGGAAAACAACTTTATCAGAGGCAATGCTTTACCTAAGCGGAAGCATTAGAAATCTAGGGAGGGTCGACAAGGGCGATGCCTTCCTAGATTCTTATGCGTTAGAAAAAGAACGCGGCATTACCATTTTTTCCAAGCAAGCACAAATCATATTGCCAAATAGTAAAGTAACCCTACTCGATACTCCTGGTCATGTCGATTTCGCAACCGAAATGGAGCGCACCTTACAGGTGCTTGACTACGCAATTTTGATTATTAGCGCGGCGGATGGGCTACAAGGCCATACGAGGACGTTGTGGTATTTACTTAAGCAGTACCATATTCCGACATTTATTTTCATTAATAAAATGGATCAACCTGATACCTCTAAAACGAAAATAATCAGAGAACTAAAGCAAGAATTAGGTGATGGTTGCCTTGATTTTAGTGATACGAAAGCTAATAATTTTCTCGAAGAAATTGCCATGAGTGACGAACAATTGTTAGAAGCATTTTTAGAAAACCAAGCCATTGATGATGCAATTATCGGAGAATTGATAGCACAAAGAAAAATATTTCCGTGCTATTTTGGTGCTGCCTTACCCTTAGAAGGCATTGAAGAATTCATGCGAGGATTTGATAAATACACCTTAGAAAAGTCATATCCGTTCGATTTTGGGGCAAAAGTATACAAGATATCACGCGATGATAAAGGGAATCGATTAACCCACTTGAAGGTGACTGGCGGTCAACTAAAAGTGCGGTCAGTGCTGTCAAAAGGTGGCGAAAAGGTCACTAATATTCGCCTTTATTCCGGAGATAAATACGAGACGACAGAGCTTGTGGCGGCAGGAAATATATGTGCAATCACCGGGCTTAGCGAAACATATCCTGGAGAAGGTTTAGGGATTGAAGCTGATTCTAACAATCCGTTGCTAGAACCAGTGATGAGTTATCGTTTGATACTGCCAGCGGATTGTGAGGTCGTATCATTCTTCCCTAAAATCAAACAATTAGAAGAGGAAGAGCCAGCTCTTTTGGTCAAATGGAACAAACAATTAAATGAAATTCAAGTCCAAGTCATGGGCGAAATACAATTAGATATTTTGAAAAGATTAATTAGGGAACGATTTGATATCTTGGTAGAATTTGATGCGGGAACTATTTTATATAAAGAAACAATTTCAAATGCGGTTGAAGGCGTTGGTCATTTTGAGCCGCTTAAACATTACGCAGAAGTCCATTTGATGCTTGAACCAGGCACCAGGGGTAGTGGTCTAAGCGTATCATCAGCTTGCAGTGAAGATATGCTTGAACGAAATTGGCAGATGCAAATATTATCCCATTTAACGACAAGGAAATACAAAGGCGTCCTAACTGGTTCAGAAATAACCGACCTCAAGATAACCTTGGTCGCTGGTCGTGCCCACAATAAACATACAACTGGTGGAGACTTTAGCGAAGCGACAATCAGAGCCCTTCGCCAAGGTCTAATGGAAGCGGAATCGATATTGCTAGAGCCATATTATACATTTAAATTGGAGATACCAAAGGTTAACATAGGTAGGGCTATTTCGGATGTTGAGGTGATGGGTGGTAACTTTGTGATGCCAAGTGTTGATAGCGAAATGGTCGTGCTTACAGGCGAAGCCCCCGTAACAAAAATGCAAAATTATCATCTGGAGGTATCCGCATATAGCAAAGGAAATGGTCGCTTGTTTTGTACGGTTAAAGGATACGCGCCTTGCAAGGATGCACCAAGAATAATCGCCGATTTAGGATACAATCCCGAGGCCGATATAGAGGAACCATGCGGTTCAATGTTTTGCTCACACGGGGCGGGGTTTTATGTTCCCTGGAACCAGGTGAAGGAACATATGCACATTGAAAGCCAGCTTAGAGAAAAGGTGGTCGAAAAAGACCAGGTGACAGCTAGGTCAACTGGTCATAGTAAAGAGATGAATATTACCAATGATGAAATAGAAGAAATTTTTGCCAAAACTTTTCGGACCAATATTCGCAGCGAATTTATTGCGCATAAAGGAATTAATAAGGGAAATCGTGAAAAGAAGGTAGCAGAAGTACCGCTTAGTCATAGAACCCCTAAAAAGCGAATTGCTAAGGACAGCTACTTACTGGTAGATGGATATAATATTATCCATGCCTGGGCGGAGCTGGCGGAATTAGCGAAGGTTGATATTATGGCTGCTCGAGATAGATTGCAAGATATCCTATGTAATTATCAAGGCATTAAGCAGATGAAGTTGATTGTAGTTTTTGATGCTTATAAGGTTAAGTGCAATGAAGCAAGAGCATTTGCATATCATAATATCAACGTCGTATATACCAAGGAGGCGGAAACCGCCGATGAGTATATTGAGAAGTTCGCATACGAAAATAGCAAAAAATACGATGTGATGGTGGCAACATCTGATGGACTAGAGCAGATTATCATTCGGGGAGCAGGAAGTACCGTGATTTCGGCACGGGAATTAGAACAAGAAGTAGAAGCAGCGAATAGAAATATTCAAGAAGAGTATGCCAAGGTTCAGCCAAGCCCTAAGGAAAGCTTGAATGATATTTTAGAAGATATTGAATTTGAATAACTAAAGGAGAAACTAAAAGTGGAGAAAAGCAAGCGAGTAGGGGCAAGAAGTAGGGGCAAGATTCCAGAAGATATTCTAAGACAATTAAATAGTGGCGAAATAGAATGTGCAAATGTGGTTGAGTGGAGTGCTATCGACCGAGAACGCTTGCTTGAGAATATACTAAAAAAACATAATCGGATTCATTATCTTAAACCGATTTTAGAACGTATTGGCAAACTAGAGAAGCAGACAGTCAATACTACTAATGAAGCGATTGGTGCAGAATTATGTAATCAAATGAGCAATTATCAAGACGATGAATTCTTGCAGATACTTTTGACGGTTCCATCGGACTTAGTCCGTGGTTGGGGTGCTTTTGTTATCGGGAAAGACACGCGATTATCATTGGCCCAAATGCTTGAGAATATCAAGCCATTTGCGATGGATGGGCATTTTAATGTTCGTGAAGAGGCATGGACAGCAGTTAGACCGACCATTATCGCTAATTTAGATGAGGGAATAGCGATTTTATCAAGATGGTCGCTTGATGAAGATGAAAATATTAGACGTTTTGCCAGCGAAGTGAGCCGACCAAGAGGTGTTTGGTGCAAGCATATTGAAAGGCTAAAGGAGCATCCCGATATTGCCTTGACTATCCTAGAGCCACTAAGGTCGGATTCTTCAAGGTACGTTAGAGACAGTGTCGGTAATTGGTTAAATGATGCTAGCAAAACACAGGCAAGTTTCGTGGAAGCACTTTGTAACAGGTGGCGAAGCGAAAGTCCAACGAAGGAGACACAGTACATTATCAAAAAGGCAATGCGTACAATTGTTAAGGCAAATAGATAATTTGTAACGTTGAGAAAACATGTAGCCTTAAAATAAAATATGGCAAATAAAGATTAAAAAATAAATATTATGTAAATTCGCTGAAAATGCAATTGTATCTTTGTCTAAAAAGATGTATGATAAAGATAATTATAAAAAGAGAGCTTCGATGGGAATATATAATATATGGATAACAGAGAGAGACAATCAAGAATTGAGCGAATGAAGCGAGAGAAAAGGCGTCAAGAACGTTTGCGCCGTCGCCGTTTAGCGATAATGAAGCGATGCTTAGCAGTGGGAATTGCCGTTGCCTTGATTTTATTGGTTATTGCAGGCGTATGGGCGTTAGTAAAGCCATTCGTTAAAAGAAACGCGACAAGAGCATCTCAGACTGAAGGACAAGAAGAGATTAAGAATGAAGAAAATACAGGTGCGATTGACCCGAATGACGACCCAAATGATAATGAGCCGTTGGCGTTAGTTACAGTGACCCCAGCGATTGACGAGTCACCAGTAGTGACCCCAGAGGTAGTTGGGACAGAGCAATCAGTTGCAAATGATGGATTGGCAGAACAAAAGCCGATAGCAAGCGATAAGGTATTAAGTTATGCCGTTCCAGGTTGGCAAGTGGATGATAGAGGCTGGTGGTATGCTAATGCCAATGATACATATTATGAAAATGGTTGGATGACTTTTGGTGAAGATAAGTATTACTTTGATAGCGAAGGCTATATGCAGACTGGTTGGGCACCAATCGGAGGTAAAGGGTATTTCTTTAGTGAAAGTGGTCAGCATCAAGAAGATAAGGTGCCAAAGATGATAGCATTAACTTTTGATGATGGTCCAGGTAGATATACCGAGCATCTTTTAGATATCTTAGATGCCAATAATGCTAAAGCAACCTTCTTCATGTTAGGTCAGTGTATTAGTGATGAATTTGGGCATCTGGTTCAAAGAATGAAAGAGGATGGTCATGAACTTGCTAACCATACCTACACCCACACTAATCTAACCAGCTTAAATGGTGAGGATATCCGCGAAGAATTTGCACGTACTGATGAGCGAATTAGTGAGGTTACCTCAGGCTCAATAGCGACATTGGCGAGGACACCTTTTGGAGCACAGGATAGTTATGTTTTAGGAAATATCAATAAGCCCGTTATTTATTGGGATATTGACACCAAGGATTGGCAGACCAAGAGTGTTGAGAAAAATATTGAAGCGGCGATGAAGGCAACAGATGGTAGTATTATTTTAATGCATGATATTCATGAAGCGACAGTAAAGTCTTGCGAGACGATTATTCCAAAACTAATCGAAGAAGGCTATGAATTGGTGACAGTTACCGAATTGGCACGAGCACATGGCGTTGAGATGGAAGCTGGAGTGACCTATTTTGCATTTACCGCAGAGAAATTAGCAGAACTTAGAGCAGCAGAAGCGGCAGTTAACCCCACAGAAGATGTCGAAGCTAGTGAGTAACTAGATTAAATAGGAACAACAAAAGACTTCAACTACAGATAGTAGTTCGAAGTCTTTTGTTGTTCTAGGAAATGATTACCAACTTGCATAAATGCTATTAATAATTATTTACTTCTCTTACGTACGCGAGCATCCAGAATTTTCTTTCTGATTCGTAGTGAATCAGGAGTGACTTCTAGTAGCTCGTCGTTGTCAATAAATTCAAGGGCTTCTTCTAGACTTAATACCTTAGGGGTAGTAAGGCGTAACGCTTCGTCAGCAGAAGAAGAACGAGTATTAGTTAAATGTTTGGTCTTGCAAACATTAAATTCAACATCTTCGGCTTTACCACCTTGACCGATGACCATTCCAGCATAAACCTTCTCACCAGCACCGATAAAAAGAGTTCCACGGTCTTGCGCAGCGAACAGGCTATAAGCTACAGATTCCCCTGATTCAAAGGCGATTAGCGAACCTTGCTTGCGATACTGGATTTCACCCTTATATAGGTCATAGCCATCGAAGGTAGTATTCATAATACCAGTACCTCTAGTAGCGGTCATAAATTCACCACGATAACCAATAAGTCCGCGGGAAGGAATCGAGAATTCTAATCTTGTTGAACCATCGTTACCGAGGTTCATGCCTTGTAAAGCACCTTTGCGTTCGCTCAATTTCTGAATGACAGACCCAGAGAATTCTTCGGGCACATCAATGTAAGCGATTTCCATTGGCTCTAACTTTTCGCCACGTTCATCTTCGCGGAAGAGAACTTCAGCTTTACTAACAGCAAATTCATAACCTTCACGGCGCATATTCTCAATTAGAACAGATAAATGTAATTCGCCACGACCAGAAACTTTGAAGCACTCAGGTGAAGCGGTATCTTCAACTCGTAAGCTGACATCAGTATTAAGTTCGCGCATTAAGCGTTCCCGTAAGTGGCGAGAAGTAACATACTTGCCTTCTTGTCCTGCTAAGGGGCTGTCATTTACCATGAATTGCATAGCAATTGTTGGCTCGGATATCTTCTGGAAAGGAATCGTTTGCGGGTTCTCTAGGTCGCATAAGGTGTCACCAATGTGGATGTCAGCAATTCCTGAAATAGCAACAATCGAACCGATATTAGCTTCGCTAACTTCCGTTTTATCGAGACCTTCGAATTCGTATAGTTTACTGACCTTAACCTTTTTCTTCTTATCAGGGTCGTGGTCATTGGCAAGCATCACTTCTTGATTAACTCTAATAGAACCATTCTCGACTTTACCAACACCGATACGTCCAACATACTCGTTGTAGTCAATCGTACTGATTAGAAGCTGGGTTCCGGCATCAGGATCACCCTCAGGAGCAGGAATATATTTTAAAATTGTCTCAAATAATGGTTGCATATCCTCTGGCGATTGGTTCAAATCAAGAACGGCATGACCAGCCTTAGCTGAAGCAAATAAGAACGGACAGTCAAGCTGTTCGTCAGAAGCTTCAAGATCCATTAATAATTCTAAGACTTCATCAATCACCTCATTAGGTCGTGCTTCCGGACGGTCGATTTTGTTGATACAAACGATTACATGAAGGTCAAGGTCTAAGGCTTTTCTAAGCACAAATTTGGTCTGTGGCATGGCACCTTCGAAGGCGTCGACCACGAGAATTACACCATTTACCATCTTAAGGACACGTTCAACCTCACCACCGAAATCGGCATGACCAGGCGTATCAATAATATTGATTTTCACTCCATTATAATGAATAGCAGTGTTCTTAGATAAAATGGTAATACCACGTTCGCGTTCAATATCATTAGAGTCCATGACTCTTTCGGCTACTTCTTGATTTTCTCTAAAAACGCCACTTTGTTTTAATAATTCATCCACCAACGTCGTTTTACCATGGTCAACATGGGCAATAATCGCGACATTACGGATATCTTCTCTTTTAGTTCTCATTAGTTCCCCTTTGAAATTACATATTTTCATTAACTATACAAGTCTATCACAATTTGTGTAGATTACAAGGTTTTTGCGGAAAATGTTGAAAGTTAAACGCTCGCGTCATCCGCTTTTATTTGCTCACAGGACTTGTTATTTTAGCGAATCTTAATAAAACCTTAAGTTTTATCATTATAAAATATCAAGAATCATTTGCTAATATATGATTATCAACACAGGCGGACGTGCTAGCGAAAACATATTGAATCAGTTATACTTGGGGAAGAGAGGTGATAAAGATGACAAAAGTATTAGTATGTGATGATGATAAAGAAATAGTTGATGCAATTGAGATATATCTTTCACAGGAAGGATATCAAGTGTTAAAAGCATATAATGGAATAGAAGCAGTGGATGTTTTACAAAAAGAAGAGGTACAACTTTTAATTATTGATATTATGATGCCGAAGTTGGATGGGCTAAGGGCAACCCTTAAAATTAGAGAAAATAATAGCTTGCCAATTATCATTTTATCGGCGAAATCAGAAGATGCTGATAAAATATTGGGGTTAAGTGTGGGAGCTGATGATTATGTTACCAAGCCATTTAATCCACTAGAACTAGTGGCACGGGCAAAGTCACAGATTCGCCGTTATACCAAGCTTGGAAATATTAACGAAAAGCCCCAAGCCAGTGTCTGCAGTGTTGGTGGATTGAGCATTAATGATGAATTAAAGCAAGTTACTGTTGATGATGAACTAGTTAAGTTGACCCCAATTGAATATAATATTTTATTATTTTTGATGAAGAATCAAGATAGAGTATTTTCGATTGAACAGATTTATGAAAATATTTGGCAGGAAGAAGCGATTGGTGTTGATAACACCGTGGCTGTTCACATTCGGCATATCCGTGAGAAAATAGAGATTAATCCGAAAGAGCCGAGGTATCTAAAAGTAGTATGGGGAGTAGGATACAAGATTGCAAAAGATATTTGACAACAATGGGAGGAATATATAGATGATAAAAACAATGAAGAAACGTATCTATTCAACGCCAGGGCGAATTATAATTCGTAGTCTTTTCGCCATTTTTATGATTATTACAATAGTTTTTGGTGTCTTATCGGCATATATTTTAGCGATGGTAGGACCAGATGAGATATTTAGCGACAGTAGTGTTAGCGAGACTAAGCAATACCAGCACCTAGTAGATGGAGGAGTATTAGATTTACAAAATAGTTTAGCTTTGCGAAGGATATTTGAGGAAAATGGCGAGATGGCAATGGATAAAACCATTGATATTATGAATCCATGGGAAATTGATGAAAGCAAACAAAATGAAAATACAACATTTACGCTTAGTGAATTACTGAGCATAAAAGATAGAGGTGTTTTCGACAGAATCGAATCAATTCGCAGTGATTTTGATATGATGGAAGTACCGATATATTTTGATGGTGATGATGTATATGGTGATGAGTATGAGTACCAAGAATTGGATTTTAGCCGTCGCGAAGAATTGTTGATTGACAGGATGAGTACCTTACAACTACCAATGCCCATCTCCGAAATACCACTAATGAAATATGCCAAAGATAATGAGGATGGAGTGACTCCTTTGGAAATATGCTATGCGCTCTATGATATAAGTGTGGTGATGTATGAGTATAACGACGCTGTTTGGCGTTCGTCAGCAGCAGGAACTAATTTGCGTTATTTTATCAAAGACAATGTAAGTAATCAAGTTATAAGTAATGGCGGTTGGCAAACAATTAAAGAGGCACAAAAAGCTGCTAAAGAATGGGGAACCTTTATTGAATATCAAAGAAGCGAGGCGGGATTTAAAATTGTTGAAGAATCAAATGAAAACCTGGGAATAGTTAACCAGAGACTAAAGCAAGATTCACTAATCAGCAAGAATGAGGAAGTTATCATCACGATTGATAAAAACTATCCTAGTTTCGATCAGCTAGCTGAATTTAGCTATAGCTATACGAATTTGAAACCGAATTTCGAGACGTTCTTATGGCAGGCTATCCAAGGTCTAATAATAAGTATAGGGTGTCTGATATTGGCAACAATTACGACGGGGCAAAAGGAGTCAAAGGGCGCAGTACATTTAAATGCTTTTGATAAAATACCAACTGAAATTGGGGCATCATTAGTTTGTGCCCTTGGTCTTATGGCGTTAGGCGTTTGTTTAGGAGCTTACAATGATTATGGCCATTATATTTCGGATTATGTAAGACGGTTAGAGCTGTTATATTTGATGGGTGTGTTAATCACTGCAGCCATTATTGCAATGTGGGGATATCTCAGTCTTGTTAGAAGAATTAAAGCAAAAGATTTATGGAAAAATAGCTTACTTAAGAAAATCGTTGATATCTTAAAAAGAGGGTATGAATCAGGAAGGATGTCAACAAGATGGTTTTTGGCGTGTATTGGGGTTGTGATAGGGCAGGTATTTCTAATTGATATGATGGGAATGCCGGGTATTGTTGTTGTAGGTATCTCTAATGGGTTGGTTTTTGTATATCTATTAAAAGAAGTGAGCGAGCGGCAAGCGTTAAAAGATGGAATTGATACCATTGCTCAAGGGGATTTAGATTACAAAATAGATACGACTAGATTTCATCAGGATAATCAAGAAATGGCAGAAGCAGTAAATCAAATTGCCGTAGGAATGCAAAAAGCTGTTGTAAAAAGTATGAAAAATGAGCGGATGCGTTCAGAACTGATTACCAATGTTTCGCATGATATTAAAACACCATTGACTTCAATTATCAATTATGTAGATTTGTTAAAAAGAGAAAATATCGACAATCCGCAAGTGAAGGGATATATTGATATCCTTGATGCCAAATCGCAACGCCTAAAACATCTAACCGAAGACCTAGTTGAGGCTAGTAAGGTGAGTAGTGGCAACGTGGAATTACATATCGATAAACTTAATCTACAAGAATTATTGGTACAAGCAGAGGGTGAAGTTGTCGAGAAATTAGCAGCTAGAAGCTTAGAGGTAGTTTCGACACTAACTGAAGAACCAGTAATAATTAGAGCAGATGGGCAACAGCTGTGGCGGGTTTTTGAGAATCTTTTGAACAATATTGTCAAATATGCCCTAGAAGGAACGCGAGTATATATTGACCTCGCAGAGCAGGGTGGCAAAGCGGTACTAATGTTTAAAAATATGTCACAGGAGTCATTAAATATTAATGCTGACGAGTTAACCGAACGTTTTGTTCGTGGAGATATTAGCAGAACAACAGAAGGCAGTGGCTTAGGACTTTCTATTGCTAAGAATTTGACGGAAATGCAAGGTGGAGAATTTGATATTTACCTTGACGGAGATTTGTTCAAGGTGACGATTAGTTTTGATATGGTGTAATAGGTGGATTAGTTTGCAAACGACTTGATACATCAAGTGAAAAAGTGCTATACTAAAAGTAGCTTTTTAGTTTTTATGGAAGGGGACTTTTATGATTAAATTATACGAAAATGGCGCATATCTCTTAAACGGAATGGAATTAATCGAGGACAAGGTCGAGAACATGGCGATGTTAAAGGGCAAGATAGGCGATGCTGTCCCCTCAAGAAATGACGCAGCTCAAAATACAATAGCTTATAACATTTTAAAAGAACATAATACCTCAGGTAACATGGAGAAATTACAAATCAAATTCGATAAATTAACCTCTCATGATATTACCTTTGTAGGAATAATCCAGACAGCCAGAGCATCGGGTCTTGAGAAGTTTCCGATTCCATATGTCTTAACTAATTGCCATAACTCGTTATGTGCAGTTGGCGGAACCATTAATGAAGATGACCATATGTATGGTTTAAGTTGTGCTAAGCGTTATGGTGGAGTATATGTGCCACCTCATCAAGCAGTTATTCATCAGTTTGCCCGTGAGATGCTAGCTGGCGGCGGCAAGATGATTCTTGGTTCAGATAGTCATACTCGTTATGGAGCACTTGGAACGATGGCGATGGGTGAAGGCGGTCCTGAATTAGTTAAGCAACTATTAAGCCAGACCTATGATATTACCAAGCCCGAGGTGGTGGGGGTGTATATGACGGGGACACCAGTACCAGGGGTTGGACCACAAGATGTTGCCTTAGCGATTATTGGTGCAGTGTTTAGTAATGGCTATGTGAAGAATAAAATAATGGAATTTGTTGGACCTGGGGTAGCCAATTTAAGTGCTGAATTTAGAATTGGTATTGATGTAATGACTACTGAGACGACATGTCTTTCTTCAATCTGGCAAACGGATGACAAGATTAAAGATTTCTATATCACTCATGGTCGAGGGGCTGAATATAAAGAATTACAAACAGGTGCGATTACTTACTATGACGGGATTATTTGTGTTGAACTAGATAAAATCAAACCAATGATTGCCATGCCATTTCATCCAAGTAATACTTACACCATCGATGAGCTAAATGCTAACTTACTAGATATTCTTGATGATGTTGAGAAGAAGGCCTTAGTAAGTCTTGATGGTAAAGTTGATTTATCACTCAAAGACAAGGTGCAAAACGGCAAGCTCTATGTTGAGCAAGGTATTATTGCCGGCTGTGCTGGTGGTGGTTATGAAAATATCTGTGATGCGGCGGATATCTTAAAGGGGAAGAGTATTGGTGCGGATGAGTTTACCCTAAGTGTTTATCCAGCCAGTACCCCTATCTATACAGAGCTTGCGAGAAATGGTAGATTGGCTGACTTAATGGCAACTGGAGCAGTAGTTAAGACGGCATTTTGTGGACCATGCTTTGGAGCTGGTGATACGCCAGCTAATAATGCTTTTAGTATTCGTCATTCAACAAGGAACTTTCCAAACCGCGAAGGTTCTAAGCTACAAGATGGTCAGATTGCATCAGTGGCACTTATGGATGCTCGTTCAATTGCCGCAACAGCAGCTAATAAGGGCTTCTTAACACCAGCAACGGAATATGCCGGTGAATATAGTCGTCCAACTTATCATTTTGATGGTGCGATATATGCTAATCGAGTTTTTGATAGTCATGGTGTTGCAGACCCAGAGCATGAGGTAAAATTCGGACCAAATATCAAAGATTGGCCGAAGATGTCAGCATTAACGGACAACCTGATTTTGAAAGTAGTATCAGAGATTCATGACCCAGTGACGACGACTGATGAGTTGATTCCCTCTGGTGAGACTTCTTCGTATCGCTCAAATCCCCTTGGGCTAGCGGAGTTTACCTTATCAAGAAAAGACCCTGAATATGTAGGACGAGCAAAGACCGTAAGAAAGGCACAAAAAGCTTTGGCAGCAGGAGAAGACCCTTGTGTGGCATTACCAGAACTTAGGGAAGTGTATGATAAAGTTATCGCACACCATTCGCAAGTAGATAATACTAATACGGGGATTGGCAGTACCATTTTTGCGGTGAAGCCAGGGGATGGTTCGGCTCGTGAACAAGCGGCGTCATGTCAGAAGGTATTGGGTGGTTGGGCGAATATTGCTAATGAATATGCGACCAAGCGTTATCGCTCGAACCTCATTAACTGGGGAATGTTGCCATTTCTGATAGGAGCAGGTGATTTACCATTTAAGAACGGTGATTATCTCTTTGTGCCGAATATTAAGAAGGCGATAGAAGATAAGAGTGATACCATCAAAGCTTATGTTATAGGTGATGAAATGAAAGAATTTACAATGTCGCTTGGTGAGCTAACTGATGATGAACGGGAAATTATTTTAAAGGGCTGTTTGATTAATTATAATAAAAAGTAAAGATTAAGCTACGATTAAGAAGGCACAACATCACTTTTAGATGTTGTGTCTTTTTTACTTTATAGGAAAGTTCTCCTTGACTCATCACCAAGAAGATTTACACTTTTTTTAAGATATTAGAATTTTTTTAAAAGGGCTTTGGCGGTATGATAAGGGTATTAAAAAAGGAGGTGCTATGAGTATTATGAGTGTATTTAGACAGGATGAAAATTGTTTGAAATTTCATTATGATGCCGAGGAGGTATGGATTGAACCTTGGGGCACAAATAGCTTCCGAGTTAGAGCGACGAAGATGGCACAGATGTGTGATGAAGCATGGGCGCTTACAATCAAACCAGAAGAAGTGGTATCACAAATTGATATTTATGATGATTATGCCGAAATTAGAAATGGCAAGCTTCGAGCGAGAATATCAAAGTATGGCAAGATGACATTTTATAATCAAGAGGGTGAGGTCTTGTTAGATGAGTATTTACGAAATCGCACCGACCGTTTAGCAGATTATTGTAGTGCTTTAGAGATTGAAGCGAGGGAATTCAAACCGATTCATGGTGGCGACTATCAGCTGTCATTGCGCTTTGTTTCGAATCCAGAAGAGAAGATATATGGAATGGGACAATATCAGCAACCCTATTTGAACTTAAAAGGAGCTGACTTGGAGTTGGCACAACGAAATTCACAAGCAACGGTACCTTTTGCGATTTCTTCGTTAGGGTATGGGTTTTTGTGGAATAATCCGGCGGTTGGCAGGTGTATATTTGGCAAAAATATTACGACTTGGGAAGCGTATTCGACCAAGGAACTAGATTATTGGATTACCGCCGAGGATACCCCCGCCAAGATTGAAGAGGCGTATGCGAAGGTGACAGGAACAGTACCGATGATGCCAGAATATGCAATGGGATTTTGGCAATGCAAATTGCGTTATCAAAGACAAGAGGAGCTATTAGAGGTAGCGCGTGAATATAAACGGCGGAATTTACCGATTTCGGTGATTGTTATTGATTATTTCCATTGGCCATTGCAGGGTGATTGGCGATTTGACCCCGAATATTGGCCAGACCCCGAGGCGATGATTACCGAATTAAAAGAAATGAACATTGAACTGATGGTTTCGATTTGGCCAACGGTTGATTATCAAAGTGAGAACTTTGAAGAAATGAAAGAAAAGGGTTATTTGATTAGAACCGAGCGCGGCTTTCGCATCGGCATGGACTTTCAAGGTAATACTATTCATTATGATGCAACAAATCCAAAGGCACGTGAATATGTATGGGAAAAAGCCAAACAAAATTACTACGATAAGGGTATCAAAGTATTCTGGTTAGATGAAGCAGAGCCAGAGTATACGGTTTATGATTTTGAGAATTATCGCTATCATCTAGGACCTAATGTTCAAATTGGTAATATATATCCAGCAATGTATGCTAAGACCTTCTTTGATGGTATGAAAGAGGAAGGGCAAGAAAATATTATTAATTTGTTGCGTTGTGCTTGGGCTGGTTCACAGAAATATGGTGCCTTGGTATGGTCTGGCGATATCCATTCCAGTTTCTCTAGTCTTCGTAATCAAGTAGTGGCAGGATTAAATATGGGGATTGCGGGGATTCCATGGTGGACCACTGATATTGGTGGTTTCCATGGTGGAAATCCCGATGACCCTAAGTTTCAAGAGTTATTAGTTCGCTGGTTCGAATATGGAACCTTTTCACCAGTTATGCGTCTGCATGGTGAACGACTACCATTGCAAGAGCCGATGGGAACGAATGGCGGGGCAGCATGTGTGTCAGGAGCAGCTAATGAAGTGTGGTCATTTGGTGATGAAGCGTATGAGATATGTAAGTACTACCTTGGCTTAAGGGAGAAAATGAAGCCATATATTACCGAGCTGATGCAAGCGGCACATGAAAAAGGCACACCAGTTATGCGGCCATTGTTCTATGATTTCCCTGATGATGCAAAATCTTGGGAAATTGAAGACCAGTATATGTTTGGACCCGATGTACTAGTAGCACCTATTTTATACGCAAAGCAACGAGAGCGAGAAATCTATTTGCCACAGGGTGATGAATGGAAAGATTTCTGGACGGGGGAAATGGTTAATGGTGGAACTACGATTAAAGTAGCTGCACCACTTGCCCAAATTCCAGTATACATCAGAAATAATCGTTCCTTTTGATAAGACTATTTAAGGAATGTGGAAAAGATTTGTTAAAGGCTAAAGGGAGTCCGCAGACTCCCTATTCGCTTATGTATGGAACGCATAAGGGGATTATGACCGAAGGGGGATTTTGTGAAAATTTTTGAAAAAAAATCAAAACTTCAAAAGCAGATTATACAACTATATATTTTCATTGCGGTGATACCGATTAGTATTGTGACCATTGCTGCAAGTAAGGTCTATTACGAAAGTCTGCTTGAGAAATCATACAGCCTGATTGAACAAAATGCAAGACAACATGAAGTTGTAATAAATGAGCGGATGGAGTCATATAAGAATGTTCTATATGAGCTGGTTACGAACAAGGAATATACAGCATTAGCCCAAGCTATCAGCATGGGCGAAGAGAATGCTTTAATAGTTAATAAGCTTCATATGGAGACATTGCTACGTCGTAGTGTGTACAATTATAATGCGATTCGCAGTGTGGTCTTCTTAACTGATAAGGGAGATTATGTTTTTTACTCAAAATGGTATCGGGGAGTCGATGAATCAATTTGGCAAGAAGCGGCGTGGAGAAAAGAAATTCATGATAAGATGGAAGCAGTCCAGACCTTAACTTTTACAGAGACAATGAACTTAAGTAATACGACAAGTAGAAGCGATTACGTAATTTTAATGGGGTATCCTACCAAGGATTTAAGAAGTAAGCAACAAAGTGGTGTCTTGGTTATGGCACTAGAAGAAGAGGTTTGGCGATTTGATGATTTAGCGATGACAGCAGAAGAAAGTGGAATTACCACAGTGGTTTTAGATGATGAGGATAGAATCCTAACCGGAGTCGAAAGTAGTTATATCAATGAAAAGTATCAAACTTATTTGGAAACAGAATTTGGGGACAATAACCAGATACGAGAGATGCGAAATGCCGTTGAAGGCAGTAAGTGGGTAATTGTTAACATCATTGATACGGCTGTTTATAAGCAAGAAATCAATTCCTTAATTAAGGGCGTTTTGATTTTCATGGTGGTAGTCACCTTGCTGTTTTTTACCATTATTTATTTAATCTCGGGGAGATATATTGAGAAAATCCAATTAATTGTCAAAGGTATCTATAATTATGAGATAGGCAGTACAAATGACAGTACCTTCATTGTTGACATGAATCCCGACGATGATTTGTATGCCATTGCTAACTCGTTTAATAAAATGACAGTTCGGGTTAATTTATTAGTTGAAGAACTAAAGCGGCGAAACGAGGTAATTAGGAAAGCAACCATTAGTCAAAAGCATGCTGAAATAAAAGCCTTAGAGGCACAGATTAATCCACATTTTCTCTACAATACCCTTGATTCTATCAATTGGCGGGCGATTGAACATGAGGAAGAAGAAATCAGTGATATGCTAGGGGCGTTAGGTAGCCTAATGCGGTATAGCATATCTAATATCGATATGTTGGTCTTTTTAGAAGCGGAGATAGAATGGCTCAAAAAGTATATCTTCTTACAAAAGGACCGATTTCAGAATTCTTTTGACTGCCAATATGATATTAGCAAGGAAGCCTTGCAATTTCCGATTTACAAGATGCTGATGCAGCCACTTGTTGAGAATGCGATTCTACACGCTTTTGCCGAAGTGAAAGAAAGTGGCATGATTTATGTGAAATCATTTGTTCAAGAAGATGGAAGACTACTAATTAGTATTCGTGATAATGGTTGCGGTATGTCAGAAGAATTATTAAGGAAAATTAATGCTGAGATAGGCAAAAACAAGCCGTTGAATAGTGAACGAATCGGAATTAGCAACGTAATTCATCGGATTCGGATTTATTATAAGGAAGTAGGTGACATTATTGTAAATAGCAAGCTAGGGGAGGGAACTGAGTTTATTCTAATTGTGCCAAATGGGCAGAAGGAATGCGTATGAAAACAATTGTAATTGTAGAAGATGAGTTTCGGATTCGCCAAGGAATCAGTAGCTTAATCAATAAAGTGGATATGGGTTGTCGTGTGATTGGCGAGAGTGAAAATGGATATGAAGGGCAGAAGATGATTCGCGATTTGGAACCTAATATTGTTATTACCGATATTAAGATGCCGAAGATGGATGGTTTGACGATGATAGCAAAGGTCAAGGAGATGGGGGCGCAGTGTAAGTTCGTTATTCTTAGTGGCTATGCGGAATTTGAGTATGCAAGACAGGGAATTAATCTAGGTGTTGAAGAGTTCTTGCTAAAGCCAGCAACGATATCAGATGTAAAAGCATTATTGGAGAAGTTAGTCAAGCCAGAAGCATTTATCCTAGATGATATAGATAAAAAGCAATATTCCAAGATGGTTGCTAGCATGCTTTTGGTGATGGAGAGCAATTATGGAATGCGCTTAGTCTTAGATACCTTTGCTGAGAAATATCGTTTAACACCAGAGCATATTAGTAATCTCTTTGCCAAAGAGACAGGCAGTACCTTTTCAAATTATTTACGAAAAATTCGGATGGAAAAAGCTAAGGAATTAATTCTAACTACAGATTTGAAGATGTATGAAGTGGCATGTCGGGTGGGCTATCCCGACCCGAAATATTTTTCGAAGGTATTCAAAGAGTATACGGGCATTTCAGCAAAGCAATTTACGATTGACGCCAAATAACATATTTTTACACTTTTTTTAAGATATTAGAATTTTTCATCAGAGCGATTGACTTTATAATTAAGATATTAAAAAAAGGAGGACATGATTAATGAAAAAGAAGTTAGCATTATTGATGGCTTGTATGATGGCGATTGGTAGTTTAGCTGCCTGTGGGTCTAGTGGCAAACAAGTAAGTGAAACCAACGAGCCGACAGCAGAGAGTACGAAGGCACCAAGTGAGGGCAGAACGGAAATTGCCTTTTGGCATTACATGGCAGGTACAGAAGGAGATTTCCTTAGTAGTGCGGTGGCAGAATTTAATGATATGCAAGACGAAATTCTCGTAACCGAGCAATTCTTGCCGCGTGAGGAATTGATGAAGCAATATACCATTGGGGTTGTCTCAGGTGAATTGCCAGATGTCGGAATGGTTGATAATCCGGACCATAACGCATATGCGATGATGGGTATTTTTGAAGATATCAAAAGTCTATATGATTCGTGGGAAGGTGCTAAGTTCTTAGATGGGCCACTTAATTCTTGTATTTACGAGGATGGCTTATATGGTTTACCTTGGACGAGTAACTGCTTAGGATTATTCTATAATGAAGAAATGCTGAAAACAGCGGGCGTGGAAGTGCCAACAACATGGTCGGAATTAGAAGCGGCAGCCGAAAAGTTGACCACTGACTCTATCCATGGGTTAGCAATTTCAGCGATTGGCAATGAAGAAGGAACCTTCCAATATATACCATGGTTACTATCTTCGGGTGGAAGTGTTACCGAAATGGATTCAGATAAATCGAAAGAATCAATGAGTTATTTGTATGGTTTGATTGAAAAGGGCTATGTTAGTAAAGAAGTAATCAACTGGACACAAGCCGATGTACAGAAACAGTTTGCCTCAGGTCAAGTGGCAATGATGATTAATGGACCTTGGCAATTAGCAAATATGGCTGCCGATGCACCCGACTTAGTATATGGTGTTGGTAAAGTTCCAAAGGCAGATAATGGTGAGTATGCATCGGTATTGGGTGGCGAAAATGTTGGAATCTGTGCTGGTGCCAATGTTGAGGCTGCTTGGCAATTCGTGAGTTGGTTGACGGATAAAGAGAAATCAGAAGAACTTTGTATAGCGGCGGGCTACTTCTCACCACGTACGGATGTTGACCCACAAGAAATATTTGCTGACGACCCATTAAGAGCAACTTTTGCAGAAGTAATGCCAAGTGCTCAGCCAAGAGGACCTTCTCCAGATTGGCCAGAGATTTCAACAGCAATTTATACAGCCCAACAAGAAGTGTTTGCCGGGCAAAAGGATGTTGATACAGCGTTAAATGAAGCGCAAGAGAAGATTAATGCAATAAATACGAACTAATAGATAGCCGATGTGAAATTTACCCCATTGCATTTTAAAATGTAAGATGTGATGGGGTTTTTATATTCAAATTTGCATATTTATAGAATGAAAGAAGGTAATAAATCATGGGCAGTATAAAAAAAGAGAAGTTTATTGGGTATTGTTTTATTATTCCAGCAGTTGTCTATATGATGATTTTCATTGGGTATCCAATCGTCTATAACTGGATTATTAGTTTTCAGGATGTTACCGCACTTACTCTTGGTGCTAATAATCGTGACTTTATTGGCTTTTGGAATTATCAAACTATTTTAGGTGATACAACATTTCAAAAGGCAGTTATTAACACCCTTATATATACCGTGGGTTGTTTAGTTATTCAATTTACACTAGGTTTTCTATTTGCCATGTTTTTTGCGAAGAAATTCAAATTAGCCAAGCCAATCAGGGGACTAGTTGTTATTAGCTGGATGCTGCCAGTAACGGTTATCGCCTTGATTTTTAAATTTATGTTTGCTGAGGGCAACGGTATTATTAATTTTATTTTATTGAACTTAAATATTATTGAGCAGCCGATAGGGTGGTTAATCCAAGGTAGAACCGCGATGCTAGCATTAATTATAGCGAACTCTTGGGTGGGAATTCCTTTTAATATGCTCCTTTTAACGACAGGCTTGAATAATATTCCTGGTGATATTTATGAGGCGGCATCAATAGATGGAGCGACAAAGCTTAAGCAGTTCTTTAAGCTGACAGTGCCATTATTAAAGCCAACGATTATGTCGGTGCTGATTCTTGGATTTGTTTTAACCTTTAAAGTTTTTGACCTTGTCTATGTTATGACAGGAGGTGGTCCTGTCGATGCAACAGAAGTGTTGTCTACATATTCATACAAATTATCATTTGCTTTATTTAGATTTGGTGAAGGGGCAGCGGTAGCCAATGTCTTGTTTGTGTGTCTCTTTCTAGTAGCATTGGTTTATTTACGGACGATTTCGAAAGAAGAGGTAGGATAGATGAAAAGATTATCACTAAGGCAGAAAAATATTTTACTAAGTCTGCTAGCAATTATAGTTGCTGTTATATTCTTGTTTCCGCTTTATTGGATTATTGTGAACTCCTTTAAATTGGATGGTGAAATATTCTTGAAAACACCAACCCTGTGGCCGCAAGAATTCACTTTAAACGCCTACAAGGAACAATTATCGAACTTGTCAGTGACAGTTAAGAATTCGGTTGTTATTGCAATTGGTTCAATGGCGCTATCGCTTGTCTTATCTATACCAGCGGCATATGGTCTAGCACGCTTTAAGGTTAAGGGGATGAAGTTCTTCGTAATTATTTTCTTAGTCACCCAGATGCTACCATCATCACTAGTATTGACTCCGTTATTCTTGATATTTTCAAAGATGAGTCTTTTAAATTCATATTGGGCACCAATCTTATCAACGGCAACGACTTCTATTCCGTTTGTGGTATTAATGTTGCGACCAGGCTTTTTGAGTATACCAAAGGACCTGGAAGAGGCAGCTAGAATCGATGGCTGTAGTCGGGTCACTTCATTTCTAAGGATTGCCATTCCGATTGCTAAGCCGACAGTTATTACCGCCGCTTGTTTTAGCTTTGTGTTTGCCTGGAATGATTTGGCGTATTCGATGACCTTTAATACAGCTGATAGAATGCGTCCGATGACAGCAGCGATTTATACCTTTATGAGTCAATACGGAACGAAGTGGAATAGTATTATGGCGTATGGCGTACTATTGATTTTGCCAAGCTGTATTATTTTTGTGACAATGCAAAAATATATAGTTGATGGCATGACCAGTGGCTCAGTAAAAGGTTAATACCTAGTAACTACAAAATAATCAAATAGAAAAGAGGAAAAGATGAAATTTACAAATGGCTATTGGTTAATGAGAGAAGAGATAGACCCAGCTTTTGCAGTCGAGTATTATGATGCCGATATCATGCCTGATAAAGTTGTGCTTTATGTGGCAACGAATCACATTTCTAATCGTGCGGACACGTTGAACCAACCACTATTTACCATTACGATATCAAGTCCTGCCCCAGATGTTATTAAGGTATCGGCAGTTAATCATAAAGGCGTTTATTACAAGGGACCACATTATGAGGTAGTAGAACAGCCGGGGGACTTTGTTTCAATCAAAGACGAAGGTGAACAAATTATTTTCACCTCAGGTACGACGAAAGCGATTATTGATAAACGTCCAGAAGCATGGAAGATAGAGTTTATCGATAAAGATGGGCTTCTAACAGAGAGTAGCTTTCGGAATTTGTCCTATATGCGCAACAAGAAAACCGGGAAGAATTATTTTGCCGAACAATTATTACTGGATGTTGGTGAATATATTTATGGAATGGGCGAGCGTTATACTAACTTCGTCAAGAATGGTCAAACGGTTGAAATATGGAATGAAGATGGTGGAACGGCTTCGGAGCAAACATATAAGAATGTTCCTTTTTATGTAAGTAATAAAGGTTATGGAGTCTTTGTTGCCAATCCTGGTGATGTTCATTTTGAAGTTGGCAGTGAGAAGGTAGAACGGGTTCAGTTTAGTATCGAGACGGAGCAGTTAGATTACTATATTATAAATGGTAAGACACCTAAAGGGACGGTTAAGCTTTATACGGATTTGATGGGTAAGCCAGCGCTGCCCCCAGCATGGTCATTTGGCTTGTGGCTAACCACTTCTTTTACAACGGATTATGATGAAGAGACAGTAACTAGCTTTATTCAAGGGATGGCAGACTGTGATATTCCCTTGCATACCTTCCACTTTGATTGCTTTTGGATGAAGGGCTATGAATGGTGTAGCTTTGAATGGGATGAAGACACCTTTCCTGACCCCGAAGGGATGCTCAAGCGTTATAAAGAGCGGGGCTTGAAAATATGTGTCTGGATTAATAGCTATATTGGTCAGAAATCAAAGCTCTTTGATGAGGGTATGGCAAATGGCTATCTGCTCAAAAGGGTAGATGGCTCGGTTTATCAAAATGACGATTGGCAAGCGGGCAAGGCGATGGTTGATTTTACTAATCCTAAGGCGTGTAAATGGTACCAAGAGAAGTTAGAAAAGCTTGTTGATATGGGTGTGGATTGCTTTAAGACGGACTTTGGTGAACGTTTACCAGTAACTGATATTCAGTATTTTGATAATTCCGACCCAGTGAAAATGCATAATTATTACACTCATCTTTATAATAAAACTGTTTTTGAAGTATTAAAGCAACGCTTAGGGGAGAATCAGGCGGTCTTATTTGCCAGGTCTAGTGCCGCTGGGGGACAACAATTCCCGGTTCATTGGGGTGGGGATTGTACCGCAACCTATCCTTCAATGGCGGAGTCTTTGCGCGGAGGACTATCCTTAGCATTGGCGGGCTATGGCTTTTGGAGCCATGACATTAGTGGCTTTGAACAAACAGCTTCAGCGGATGTGTATAAACGATGGTGTGCCTTTGGCTTGTTAAGTTCACATAGTCGTTTGCATGGTTCAACCTCTTATCGTGTACCCTGGGCGTTTGATGATGAGGCTTGTGATGTCTTGCGTAAATTCGTAAAATTAAAATGTCGTCTGATGCCGTATCTATATGCTCAAGCGTTAAAGGCTAGCAACGAAGGAATTCCGATGATGCGACCAATGGTCTTAGAATTCCCCGAAGATTTGACATGTGCAACCTTGGACCGACAATATATGCTAGGCGATTCACTTTTGGTCGCACCTATTTTCCAAGAGGATGGCAAAGTATCTTATTATTTACCAGCAGGAAGGTGGACGAATTATCTAAATGGTGACAAGCGAGAAGGTGGTCGTTGGTATATTGAGAAATTTGATTACTTCACGTTGCCATTAATGGTTAGAGAGAATACAATACTACCACTAGGGGACAATGAAGAACGACCAGACTATGATTATACAGCTAATGTCACCTTACAGTTATATGAGATGATAGAAGGCAGTAAGGCACAGATAGTGGTTCCAAGTGTTGAAGGAATACCAACTATGGAGGTGAGCGCTATCAAGCAAAATGGCACCATCGACATTCAAGTAGATGGTGGTGGCGAATGGCAAATGGAAGTGATTGACTAATCATCGCCATGGCTGGGTCTGCCAAAATGATTGCGATATTCGGTGGGTGAACAATCGACATGTTTTTTGAAAAGGGTATAGAAATTCTGCGGATTATTATAACCGACAATATAGACAATGTCGTTAATTTTGTAGTCGCTAATATATAAGAGCAATTTGGCTTTCTGAATCCGGAGTGTGTTTAGGTAGTCAATTAAAGTAGTACCAGTTTCGGCCTTGAAAATTCGTGCTAAATGAACCTTATGAATATCAAAAAGGTTAGCGATGCTTTGCAGACCGATATCTAGGTAATAGTTTTCATGAAGGTAATTAATGACATTCTTGATTCGATGACTATAACGTGGTGGTTCATCAAGAAGCGCATCAAGGGTTTGAATCCATTCGCAAAAAGCTTCGCAAGCGACTGTTGGTGAGTCGGTTGTTAAGAGAATGTCATTAGGAATCTTGTTGTTATGAAATAATTTGTTATAGGGAATGTCGTGTTTCATACACATATCAAAGAGCCAATAAAAGATTAGCGAATTGATATAATTTAAGTAACTATATTGGACTAGACCAGGGAAGTTCTGGGAATATAGGCTACGAATATTTGTCTGCGCAGCGGCAATATTACGAGTTAATAAATAAGAAAAAAGACGGTCTAGCTTCCATTCAATATTGGCAGAACTAGAAGGATAGATTGCTTTAAGCTTATCAAAATCAGCACTAAATTCTTTAGACATCACCGTAGCAGATGTCTTAGCTGGTAGCGGAAGATGAGAAGTATTAAACTTAGGAATGATTTGATTCAAGGTATCTTGGAGTTGTTCCTTAGTCATAAGGTCCTTGATTAAGTAATCACAGACCCCTAGCTTGATAGATTGCTGAGCATAAGAAAAAGATTCATAACAACTTAGGATAATAAAATGAGCTGCCGAACCGGCAGCTTTTGCCTGTTTAATGAACTCAATGCCATCCATAATCGGCATTTGAATATCGGTTATAACCAAGTCTGGCTTAAGGGTTAAGCATTGCTTGAGAGCATCCGCACCATTTAAGGCTTCGCCAATAATCTCAAAGCCACAAGCTCCCCAATCAAGAACAAGCTTTACCATATTTCGAGCTGGTGTTTCATCATCTACAATTAGTACAGTATACATATCTAAGTCTCCATTTCTTCGTCAATATAAGGGATTGAAAAATAAATAGTTGTCCCACCATTCTCGATGCTAGAGATGTGAAATTGGCATTGCTTATGATAGATGAGTGTCAGTCGTTCTTTGACATTGTGAATACCAATATGATTATATCCGCGAGCATTCGCTAATTCACCCTTAACAATTAAATTTAGTTTATCAGAAGGAATGCCGATACCATTGTCGACGATATAGACATGAAGGAAGCCTTCTTGTTTAAAGCAAAGAATCTTGATGTAGCCAATTCGCTTGGTCAATGGCAATAAGCCATGAAAGAGGGCGTTCTCTACTAATGGTTGCATGATTAATCGTGGGACTAAAGCCGCCCGCACGTCATTGTCGATAGTTGGTTCATATAGAATCTGGTCAAAAGAATAACGACGATATTGGATATTCATATAATCCTTAATATAGCCCATCTCTTCTTGCAAAGTGATAAAGTCGGTACTACTGCTAATTGAAGCCCGCAAAAGTGAATTGAAGCTTGAAATAGTTTCACTTAATTCTTGATTACCACCCGTAATTGCCATATAATTTAGCGTATTTAAAGTGTTGTGAATAAAATGCGGGTTGATTTGACTTTGTAATAGCTCAAGCTGCGATTTTATCATGGCGACTTCGATTTCACGTTTTTCGATTTGTTCTTTGCTAATATTTTCTTGCAGTAGTCTAAGACTTTTGACCATTCGATTAAATCTTAGAATTAATTCATTAGTTTCATCAACAGTATTAGATAAAATGGGGGGTGGGAAGAAACCTTTTTCGACATCACCCATCGCTTTATTGACGTTAAGTAACGGCTTTGTAATCGACTTAGCAATGACAAAGCTAGAGATAGCAATAACAATAACAATAGCGGCAAAGCAAAGAAAGATGAATAGTGTTAGGGTCGAAACCTCTTGTGAGAAAGCCTTTTGGTTGGCGAGAGCGAATACCCTCCAGGTCGGGTTAGCAAAGACCTCATTTTCAAACACCATGTAGTCAGTATTATTAAGCTTAATATCGGTGACATTTTCGTAATCATCGAGTGTAGAAGCAGTGAACTCGGGATTAGAATTATAGATGTTTTGGTTCTCATTAAAGACAATAATATTATCAAAAAAGTCTGATGATAGATGTTCGAAATTATAGAACATCCGATTCTTATTGACTCGAATAACAATATAAGCACCATAGTCATATTGCGGCTGGAGATAATAAACCCCATAATAATTCACAGTCGTAGAGTCGACATGATTCTCAAATGCTGGAAAGCTACCATATGATTTGGTTTCAACAAAGGTTGAAAACCATGGGAATTCTTGGGTCTGTGAGGCAGTAATGCTATCACTGGCACTGCCGATAATATTACCATTAACATCAAGAATATAGATGGAATCAATAAAGCGACGCTCTGCTCGAAGGATTTCTAGCTTCTCGTTAATAAGCGAGGTGGCGTTACTTGAGAGGTCAGTCTCACTATCGTTTTTGATAATGATATTAATGATTTCGGAATCCGTAATTAGCGATGTTTGAATATCGTGAAACCAACTAATAGAATCTTCCAATTCGCTGGCGATAATATCCAGTTTCTGGTTGGAGACATTTTGTTTTTCTTTTAATATAGAGTTCGAATAGTTATATACAATAAGTGATAGTACCGCGCCGAATAGAAAAAGAACCAACAAAATATACCAAAAGGCAATGCGTACAGCGATTTTTTTAATCTTAAACATAATATTACCAACCTTTATGAAAATGGCATGAATGTTAAGTGATTATAACATGTTTTATATTCAAATAGCACAAAGGAAAGTGAAAAAGTTAATTTTTTTGATGGTAAATTAATATAGTTGATAGTAAAAAAGATAATAAAAGATATACTTAAGAGCATACAAAAAAGAAATTGTTTTTAGTAAAGTGGCAAATATGACACAGGAGGAAATATAATGAGTGCGATATTGGAATTTGTCGGAATTACAAAGTCATTTCCTGGTGTATTGGCATTGGATAATGTCAGCTTTAGAGCTAAAGGTGGTGAAGTGACCGCCTTAGTTGGTGAAAATGGTGCTGGGAAAAGTACCCTTTTAAAAGTTCTAAACGGAGATTATCAACCAAATGCTGGAAAGTATATTATTGACGGCGTTGAATGTCATTTTAAGACACCGCATGAAGCGATTAACGCGGGAGTTAGTATTATCTATCAAGAAAGACAGATTATACCATATCTTAGTGTGGCAGAGAATCTTTATATGGAAGAGATACCAGTTAGTAAAGCGGGCTTAATTGACTATCGAAGTCTCAATAAGCAGGCGCAGAGTATTATCGATGAGTTTAAGTTGCCAATTAAGGCTAATGAAAAGGTAAAGAACTTATCAGTGGCATATCAACAGATGGTAGAAATCATGAAAGCTTATCGCCGGAACCCGAAGATTATTGCTTTCGATGAACCATCAGCAAGCTTATCAGATGCTGAGATTGAGACATTATTTGAGATTATTGAGAAGTTAAAGCAAAAAGGTATTATCATTCTTTATGTTTCGCATCGAATGAACGAGATTTTTCGTATTACTAATCAATTAGTTATCTTAAAGGATGGCAAGTTCGTTGAGCAGCTGGCAACTAGAGATACGGATGAAATGGATATTGTCCGTAAGATGGTTGGTCGTGACCTAGGCGATATCTTTGCTTCATTAAGTCGCAATGATAAGATTGGCGATGTGGTTCTAGAAGCCAAAGACTTAGTTGCTGATGATGTTAAGAATGTTAGCTTTAAGCTAAGAGCTGGTGAAGTCTTAGGCTTTGCTGGACTAGTTGGGGCTGGCAGAACTGAAACGATGCGGGTGATTTTTGGCGCTGATAAAAAGAAGAGCGGTGAAATTCTGGTTGCTGGTCAAGCGGTAGAGATAAATTGCCCCGAAGATGCCATTGCCTTAGGCATGGGCTTATGCCCAGAAGATCGCAAAGAGCAAGGTATTATTGCTTCAAGGTCGATTGCGGATAATACGACTTTAGCGGTTATCTCAAGATTAAATAAAGGGCCCTTTTTTGACTTTGCCAAAGAAAAGCAGATTGCCAAGGATGGTGTCACGAACTTAAGGGTTAAGACGCCTTCTATTGAAAAGAAAATCGGTGAGCTTTCAGGTGGTAATCAACAAAAGGTAATATTAGCAAGATGGCTAGCATCAGACCCTAAAATATTGATTCTAGATGAACCAACCAAGGGCATTGATGTTGGTTCAAAATCAGAGATTTATCAGATTATCTGTGATTTGGCAAAACAAGGAATTGGGGTAATTGTAGTATCTTCGGAGCTACCAGAGATATTAGGGGTGTGTGACCGCATAATCGTTATGTGTGAAGGTCGAATAACAGGTGAAATGCCAAGAGAAGAAGCAACAGATGAAAGTGTATTAACATTAGCAATGGCAGATATGTTGGGAGGTAAGGATGCATGAGTGAACAAAGTCAAGCAACTACAAAGCAAGGCGTGAATCTTCAAAAGACAATTAAAGGGATTTTCAAATCTGACAAAATAGGTTTATTAATAGCTTTAGTAGTGATTATTGTAGTATTTTCGATACTAACGGGCAATAAATATTTTACCAGAGCAAATATTATTAATATTTTGATATCAGCATCTATTATTGGTTTGGTCGTAATCGGTGAATGTTACTTGATAATTACTGGTCATGTTGACTTGTCGCCAGGTTCGGTAGCAGCCTTTTCGGGTGTCTCGATTACGATTCTTTTGACTAAAGGAGTACCACTGATATTAGGTATGTTGATTGTCGTAGTGATGGGTATTGGTATTGGCTTTGTTAATGCCACGCTAGTTAATCATCTAAAGCTAGAACCATTTATTGCGACTTTAGCATCAATGTCGGTCTTTAGAGGACTAGCTTATATTATCTGTGGTGGTAAGGCAGTATTCGTTACTGACCCAGCATTCTTGAAATTAGGAGCGGGAAGAATCTTAGGAATTCCAATTCCTGTAGTTATTTGTATGGTGTTCTTCATTATAGGAATTATCATCTTAAGCAGAACGAGATTTGGACGTAAGGTATATATGGTTGGTGGCAATGCCAATGCCGCTAGGCTGGCAGGTATTAATGCTGCTAAGATAAGAGTTAGAATATATATGGCAACCTCAGCTTTAGCGGCACTTGGCGGAATGATTCAAGCCGGAAGAATGAGTTCAGGACAGCCAATGGCTAGTGAGGGATTAGAATTTGATGCAGTAACAGCTGTAGTACTTGGTGGAGTTGCAATGACGGGCGGCGTTGGCAGTCTGGGCGGAGCACTAATCGGATTATTGATTATGCAAGGATTTAACAACGGTTTGATGATGTTGAATGTGCCATCATTTTGGCAAACAGTATCAAGAGGACTATTACTAATTGTTGCGTTATCATTTGATTTTATTCGTAACCGTAAAGCGAAATAGAATGCCAATTAAGGCTCTATTATAAAAAAGGAGGAAACAAGATATGAAAAAAAGATTAGCAGTACTCATAGCAATGACTATGACAATGGCAATGCTAGTAGGATGCGGTGGCAATGCCGCACCAACAAAGGAGGAAACACCAGAAACACAAGCGACAGAAGCACCAGCGGCTGATGAGGGAGCAGATGCTCAACCAGAAGCAAAGGAAGCAGCAACAATCGCATATATTTGTAAGGATTTGTCACAAGAATGGTTCGTTGGAACATCTACGGCGATGAATGAAGCAATTGTAGCCCGTGGTGGCAACGAATTACTTACTTATGACTGTGGAATGAGTCCTGACAAATACATGACAGCACTTGATAATGTTATTTCATTAGGTGTAGATGTGCTTATTGTTTGCCCACCTGACCAGAACTTAAGTCAGATAACAGTAGAACGTTGTGCTGAAGCAGGCATTAAGGTTATGGGAGAAAATGATGGATTGATTGATGAAAATGGTGTTCACATTGCACCTGCACTTGAACTTGACGCATATAAAGTAGGTCAAGGAATTGGCGAATATCTTGGAAACTATGTAAAAGAAAATGGAATTGATGCGGATTTTTCTAAGGTTGGATATTTATGTATGACAATGTCAGAAACATCTTCGACCTTACCTCGTTCAGAAGGAGCAAAGGATAAATTCCTAGAACTTGTACCAGAGTTTCCAGCTGACCAAATTTTTGAAGCAGATTATGATGGAACTAGTGACAAAGGATTTAACGTGGCAGCAGCGGTAATCACCGCTAACCCAGATGTTGAAATCTGGTTAGCAACGGCACCAAATGACGAAGGAGCACAAGGGGCAACAAGAGCACTTGAGCAAGCAGGAAAAGACAAAGATGCAATCGTTATTGGGGTTGGTGGATATCTTGCCAAAGATGAGTTTGAAAAAGATTTCTCTTGCTTTAAAGCAACGGCATATATTGACCCAGTATTAGATGGAACTATTGCTGGTAATGCCGCAATGGATTGGCATGAATTTGATATCGTTCCTTATGAGGAATATATTAAAGACGGTCAAGAGTTTGGTGTATATCCATTCTCAGCAACGATGGTTGATACAAGCAACTATAAAGAAATTATGGGTATCAACTAACTAAATTTATTTTCCAGATAAGTGACTTAGAGCCATTGGTTAATACTAGTGGCTCTATTTAAAAAGAAAGTAGGTGTGAGATGACAAAAAGAGATATAGTTCTTCAGGCATTACGCCATGAGCAAACAGATGTTATTCCATATTATCTAGATTTGACCGAAGGTCAATTAGCTAAGATGATTGAGTATACAGGAGATCAGCAGTTCTTTGAAAATAGTGGCTCGTATCTAGCCGAAGCACGTAATGAATCATTTGTAGACTTAGGCGGCGGAGCCTTTAAGGATATGTTCGGGGTAACTTGGGATATAGGAGCACAAGAGGGTGATTTTGGTGTAGTAAAAGAATTTCCGATTCCTGAAGCTGATTTTGGTGATTATGTATTTCCAGAACCAGATGAAAAATTAATTAGAGAAAAATGCGAACGCTTGATTGAGCATAAAGATAAATTCACCATGTATATTATCGGTTTCAGCCTATATGAAAGAGCATGGACCTTACATTCAACAGCAGAGACCTTAGTGGATTTCCTTGAGGAACCAGAATTCATGGAAGAGCTGCTTAATCGGATTGTTGAATATAACTGTAAAGTAGTAGATATTGTGGCACAGTATCCAATTGACTGTATCTTCTATGGTGATGATTGGGGTCAACAGGTTGGTTTACAGATGGGTTATCCGCTTTGGAAGAAGTTCCTCAAACCACAGCTTAAGAAGATGTATGACCATGCTAAGAAATACAACATGTACGTAGCCCAACATTCATGTGGAGATTGTCGAGAAGTCTTTCCTGACTTAGTGGAATTGGGATTAGATATCTATAATACCTTCCAACCAGAAGTGTATGATATCGTGGAATTTAAAGAGAAATATGGCGATAAGATAACCTTCTTTGGTGGTGTTTCAACTCAGAAGATATTGCCGTTTAAGACGCCAGCAGAGGTGAAGGCTAATATGCATCAAGTTATGGATGTGTTAGGGAAAGATGGTGGTTATATTCTAGCCCCTACTCACGCAATGCCAAATGATATCCCGCCAGAGAACGTTATGGCATTTCTCGAAGTGGCTCAAAACGAGAATCCTAAATAGGCACTTTATCGGTGCTACGGTATTGACCAGGTGTAAGGTGATACCATTTCTTGAAGGTAAAGCAGAAATTACTTTCGGTTGAGAAGCCAGAACTAAAGGCGATTTCTTTGACCGGCATATCGGTAGTTTTGAGTAAGAATTTCGCGAAATTAAGGCGTGTTGCAATCAGATACTGATGCGGCGTCATCCCTGTTTCCTTGGTGAATAGCCGCGAGAAATAATAGGGACTAAGCGAAGCCTTTTCGGCTAAATGGCTTAAAGATATCGAATCGGGAAAGTGTTCGTTGATGTAAGTGATAGTATCTTCGAGATTCTTTGCGGGATAGGTACTATTATTAGGCGCTTCAGTTAATAAAAGTTCGGTTAGAATCTGGGTTATGTATTTGGAGATAATAGGTTCTTTGACAGGCTCACTATTTCTGAAAACATGGTAGATTTTGGCGAGTAATAAATCAAAGAACTGAAAGTTCTTAAGGAAGATGATATTGCCAACGGTAGCAACTATTTGTTCGTAGTATTGGCGTGCTAAGGGACCATCAAAGTGTAACCATAAGGCTTCAAAGTGGTCGCAGCAATAGTATTCATGTGGTTGATAGCAGTCGATAAGAGCAAGCTGACCTTGGGTGATGGTTGTGTTGACATTAGCTAATTTGATGGAACAAGAGCCTTTGGTTATCAGCATAATAAGGAAGCTATCATAACGTTCACGCTTGAGATGATAGTTGGGTTCATAATGGAAGTACCCGCAGGATAAGGGGTAGAAGAACATATTTGTAGCGGTGGTGCTAGGGGTGTAGACGTAGTGGTCAGAATTAGTTGCCACATTACTCTCATAAGAACGCATAACAATCCTCTTTTACAAATGTATTTATATCCAAATTATATATAAAAATGATAACATATTCAAGGTAAAAACTATTAATCAATGACAAAAAAGATAAAAGTATAGTTGCTCTTGCGCTGAATGGAAATGCGCAAATGCAACTATACTTTTATCTTTTTTTGAAGGCTGTTGTCAATTGTGTTTGCAACTAATTTCTTAATCTTTACTTGAAAAGATGTAATGCGGTATAGCTTGTTTATGAATATCCTTCATACACCTTGGGCAAAAAGTAGTTGCTAAAAAGTGCGTGGGGGGGGGTATACTAGGTATAATTAGAAATACTTGATTTTTACCACGTTCAAAACAAAGGAGGACAAATATTATGGCAGTAACACACTATGATTTTGCTGGAAAAGCGGCGGTGTTTGCAAATGACCATTTCACTTATAATGGTGAAACAATCCGCTACAAGGATATTGTGATGGTTAAAAATCATCATTCCAAAGGATATTTTCAGTTTATACTGATTCGTACCGACACCTCTATCCTGCAGACTATTATCAAACTAAAGAACGGAAGAACTATTATTCTTGAACAAAAAGGTTTTAGCTTCTGGGGGATTGGAACAAATGGTGTTACTAAGCGGAAATGGCGGGACATGAGTGAGACCTTAAAACAATATGTTGCGCCTTATATAGCGGCACGATATGCCAAGGACATTCAAGAAAAAGGCTATATTAATCTTTATGATATGTTTCGCATAGATAAGACAGGGGTAACGAAGATAGCTAAATCACATAACGGCGAACAACTTTTATTAGCCAATTATGGCAGAGCAGAGATACGCAACTCAGGATCATTACGGATTTGGGATGCGTCGGGCAAAGAGTTTACCATGTATATGTTCTATTCCTTGGATGTTAGTAATGAGAACGTGGTGGCAATGCCAATATTACTAGAGCATTTATATAAGGGCGTACAGTTGCCAAATATAGATGAATAGATTTGGCATAGTAAGGTTAGCTTATGAAGCGAACTCAGAGATTTATAGCAGGAGGAGTGTAATGAAGAAAAAAACTATGGTTATAATTATGCTGAGCATCATTTCAATGCTGGGATTAGTTGGATGTGGTAGCAATAACGCCCCAGTAGAAGAGGTGGAAGAAGTTGTTAGCAGAAATGATTTTTCGCTAGAAACGGCCGAGCGCATTAGTGATGGATATGATGAGTATAGTGTTTTACTACCAGTGAATTGGATGGCGGAGGGGTGGTACAACGAGATTATCATGTATAGTGATGTGAATTACAACAGTGATAGCGTTGATTATGACGATTACATAGACCCTCACTCTCTTACAAAGATTCACTTCATATATGATGGTTTAAAAAATGACTATGTTGATGGCAAATATTCTGAAGAATTGGCAAAAGCAGCACGGGATAAATCATTGGAATGGGGTCTCGGTATTGGAGATGATCGTAGCGCAGGAGAAGATATTACTATCGCTGATATTACCTTTTATACTCTCGAAATGGTTGAAGGAATTTATAATAATCATCAATTAGATATGTATGGAAGTTTGAACGGAAGTTCGTTCGTAATATATATTGAATCTCCCGAAGCTAATAAGATTGAGGATAGCGATATCCAAAGCATTCTTCAGAGTCTTGAATTGGGTGCTCTTAATAATCGTGAAGACCCCTATGACGAATTTACTAGCTTTGAGATAGTGTACAGAAACTTTGCTGAATCGGGACTAGAAATAATTGGGGTTTCACATAAAAAGCCGGTTGAGGAAATAACTACAACCCCAACACCAAAGGTGCAAGAAGCAGTAGAATATAACTTTACTAATGTGCGTAAACTTAAAATTGAAGGTAAATGGCAAGTTGTTAGTGAAACGGGATTCGGACAAGCACAGCCAGGAGCTATTGTTGTCTTTGATGGTAATTATTGTAATTTCTATAGTCCGCGTGATACGTACGCCCTTATCAAAGACGGAGATACGTATACTTTAAGCGTCACTTCGCTGCTGGGAGAAAGTCAATCGTATACCGTTAATACCATTGACAAAGATAATATTGTAGTAGCAAATACGAATTTACAACGAGTGAAATAAAATACGCTACATTTACTTTTCTAAAAACGAGAGCAATTTTTCGATATAAATTGACGAATTTAAATAATGAATTGTTAAGGAATATCGGCTATAGTTTAGAGATGACAAGCGCAAAATAAAGGCTTGAAAAGTGAATAGTGGAGGTAATGTTATGAATTCAAGAGAACGTTTAATAGCAACCCTAAATCATCGCCAACCAGATAAGACGGTACTTGATTTGGGCGCGACAGGACAAACTGGAATTAATGCCAGTACCCTTTATAAGTTAAGAGCGGCATTAGGATTACCAGAACGTCGAATCAAAATTATTGAGCCAGGGCAGATGCTTGGTGAGGTGGATGATGATATCTTAAAAGCTCTTGGCTGTGATGTGGTCGGTCTATGGAATACCGGCAATTTCTTCGGTTACAAAAACGAAGACTGGAAAGAATGGACAATGGAAGATGGTACACCTGTCTGGATGGGTGGTGGCTTCGAGTATGATGAAGATGATAAGGGTCGCAAATGGGTATATCCGTGTGGTGATAGAAGTGCTGAATATTGTGGTCTGATGCCAGCCGATGGTTCATTCTTTGATGGGGCACCACGGGCGGCCTTTGACTGGGATTTAGAGGAAGAAGATTTGACACCGCTAGCGGACTTTAAAGCGGACTTTAATGTAGCGACTGATGAAGAAGCGCGTTACTGGGAGAAGAAATCATACGAACTGCACGATGGCACTGATTATGGTATTGTTGGCTTGCTAGGTGGTGCGGGATTAGGTGATGCAGCAATGATTCCGGGTCCATTTGTTAAGCATCCAAGAGGAATCCGCCGAGTTGATGATTGGTTGATGGCACATGCGATGTATCCTGATTACATCAAAGAAGTATTTCGTTACCAAACTGATATAATGCTTAAGAATTTAGAGATTTATAAGCAAGCAGTAGGTGACAGAATTCAAGTGGTTTGGATTTCGGGAACGGATTTCGGGAATCAACGCGATACGATGATGAGTAAAGCTACTTTCCAAGAATTATACAAGCCATTCTACAAAGAAATCAATGATTATGTACATCAAAATACTAGCTGGAAGACCTTTTATCATACCTGCGGGGCAGTCTATAACTTATTAGATGACTTCGCTGAGATGGGACTTGATTGTCTAAATCCATTACAATTATCGGCAGAGGGTATGGACGCAGCACAGATAAAACGTGAATATGGCGATAAATTCACTTTCTGGGGCGGTGGCGTTGATACTCAACGAGTACTACCTTTTGGAACACCAGAAGAGGTTAGACAACAGGTTCGTGAAAGAAGCGATATCTTAGGTCAAGACGGTGGCTTTGTCTTTAATACAATTCACAATATTGTAGCAAATGTGCCAACTGATAATTTATTAGCTATGTATGAAGAAGTAAGGAAATAAATAATTTTTGTTAAGTCGGCATAGGAGAATTCTTCTATGCTGATTGTTTTTTTCTGCTTTCTTTTGTATAATTAATTATTAAATTTGTGAAATGATTTAATTATGTAGGAAAGCTGTTAGATGAGAAGGAGGGACTGATTTATGAGAAGGGCGTTAAAAGTATGTACGGTATTTCTGTTAGTAGCGATATTGACATTAACGACAACACAGGTTGCTAAAGCAGGTACATGGAAGCAGGATGCTAGGGGTTGGTGGTATGCGAATACAGATAATACGTATCCTACTAATACTTGGCAAATGATTGGTAATACTTGGTATCATTTTAATGCTAGTGGCTACATGAGCACTGGCTGGCTTAGTGATGGTAATGACTGGTATCATCTAAAGGGCTCAGGAGCGATGAGTACTGGTTGGCTTAGGGATAGCAACGCCTGGTATCACTTAAAGGGCTCAGGAGCGATGAGTATTGGTTGGCTTAGAGATGGCAACGCCTGGTATCACTTAAAGGGTTCAGGAGCGATGAGTACCGGTTGGCTTAGAGATGGCAACGCCTGGTATCACTTAAAGGATTCAGGAGCAATGACAGTCAATCAATGGGTGGGTGACTATTATCTTGAAGCTAGTGGAGCCATGGCTATAAGTAAGTGGATTGGTCAATACTGGGTAGGAGCAGATGGCAAGTGGATTCCTAATTATCAAGAACCAGTGGCAACAAAGCCACCAGTAGCGACTCAGCCACCAGTAGCGACTCAGCCACCAGTGGCAACCCAGCCGCCAGTAGCGACAACGCCGCCAGTGGCAACAAAGCCGCCAGTAGCGACCCAGCCACCAGTGGCAACCCAGCTGCCAGTGGCAACAACGCCGCCAGTAACAACGCAACCACCACAACTAGTTAATGTTTGGAAGGAAGTTGAGATAAAGGATGCAACTTGTAGCCAAGCAGGTTATGTGATTGAGAAGTGTGAAGTATCAGGTGAAGTAAGAAGGATTGACTTGCCAGCCCTAGGTCATGATATTGGAAACTGGGAAGTAATGAGTGCACCTACTTGTAACGGTCAAGGATATCGAGTGCGGAGGTGCAAAAGAGGAGGCGAAATTTTAGAAAGCGGATTAATTCCAGCAACTGGTCATAAGGTCGGAAATTGGACTGCATCTATAAATTTGACATGTGAGACAGATGGTGAATACGTTAAGAAATGTATTAGTTGTAATGAAATTTTAGAAAGAGAAGAAAGAGCATCGTCAGGACATTCTTATAGGTGGGATATAGCAAAGCATCCGACAGTGGGAGTGGCAGGTGAAAGAACTAGAAGCTGCTATTTTTGTGAAGATATTGCAGAAAGAGAGGTTATTCCAAGACTTGAGACGGTAAATATTGATAGAGGTAATGGGCAGATTGAGACAGTAACAGGTTACTTTGATATCAAGGGTACCGAGAGAATTATTAACCTAGTCAATGAAGAAAGAGGCAAGCTTGGCGTAGCACCATTAGTTGTATCTGAGAATTTGATGAGAATGGCAAAGATACGGGTAGCAGAAACTGCTGTACATTATTCTCATACAAGGCCTAATGGGACACAATGGAATACGATCTTTCCACAAGGAGCACATGGTGAAAATATTGCACATACGCCATCTGGTGCAGATCGTGTAATGGAGATGTGGATGAATTCAAGCGGACATAGAGCGAATTTGCTAAACGATGAATTTGTCACAATCGGAGTTGGAGCCTTCGTGGCTCAAACAAAAAGAGAAGGAGACTATTATTATCAAGGTTATTATGTACAGGTTTTTGGTTTGAATAATATCTAGATACTAGTATCAAAACTACTATAAAGCACTCCAGGTTTAGCGACGGGGGTGCTTTTTTGGTGAAGTTCTGATATAATACAATTTATAATCTATTAACACATAGCTTCAAAGAAAAATTCTCGAATTGACATTAGCGAAGCGAGTCAAGGAGAGATTTCTTTCTATTGATGCGTAAAGTTTATACTTGTTTTTCAGAACAAATAACTCACTAATACAATAAATCAAAAGGAAAGTGGTAAACATAATGGAAATAGCAGGACAGATATTGGTCTTGGTTTTGTTAACGATGGTTAATGCATTTTTTTCAGGAACAGAGATGGCTGTAGTTTCGGTTAATAAGAATCGAATCAAGCGTTTAGCGGAAGCGGGTGATAAAAGAGCAATTTTGATATTGCAGTTATCAGAAGATTCGACGGGATTTCTTTCAACTATTCAAGTGGCGATAACATTTGCTGCCTTCTTCTCAAGTGCGACAGCCGCGACGGGTATTTCACAGGTTCTAGGTAACAAGATGCAAGAATGGGGCTTGCCACAAAGTGATGTTATTTCGATGGTAGTGGTGACGATTATTCTTTCGTTTTTCACCTTAGTATTTGGTGAGCTAGTACCAAAGCGAATAGCCCTACAAAAGGCAGAGAAGTTTAGTCTGATAGCAGTTAGACCCGTTTATGTTATTTCCAAGGCAATGAAACCTTTTATCAAATTGCTAAGTGCTTCGACGAAGCTGGTTTTGCGATTATTAGGAATGCATAATGACAATCAAGAGGAAGAGGTTTCCGAAGAAGAGATTCGGGCAATGTTACAGACTGGTCGTGAAGCAGGGGTCTTTAATGAGACCGAGCAAGAGATGATTACTTCAATTTTCCTATTTGATGATAAGAAGGCTAAGGAAGTTATGACTCAACGACAAGATGTGGTCGGCATTGATATTAATGAGCCAGCCGAGAAGTGTATCGAGGAAGTACTTAATAGCCGTCATACGAAGATTCCTGTTTATGAAAGTGAGATTGATAAAATAGTTGGTATCCTATCAATGAAGGATTATATGATTCATCTTCATGAGAATCGACGTGGAATTGCTGATATTCGTGAAATAATGCAACCACCAGTATTTGTGCCAGAAAGTAAATTAATTGACAAATTATTTAAAGAAATGCAAAGAGATCGAATTAGAATGGTTGTCGTAGTTGATGAGTATGGTGGTGTTTCAGGGATTCTAACGATTGAAGATTTGATTGAAGAAATCGTTGGCGATTTATACGAAGAGCATGAAGAGGTTGAAGAAGAATTTATGTATCTTGGAGCAGGTCACTATCGCGTATCGGGTAAGATGCTGTTAGCAGACCTGCAAGAGGAATTACACATTAAGATAGAGAGTGCTTGTGACACCCTCTCGGGATATTTGGTAGAACTCTTAGAGCATATTCCACAAGCAGAAGAATTGCCCGTCACGATTCAAGTCGAGGAGGTTGAGTACAAGATTTTGAGTGTTCAAGACCATGCGATTAGCTGGGTGCGTATCAATATGGATAAAGATAAGCAGCAGGATTAGGTATAAGTAATTTTAAGTGGAGAAACAATGGTTGCAAAAGCACCAGCGTTTCTTCACTATTTTTTTCTGCTATTCTTTGCAATGATTGCCGGAATTGTAATGGCAACGCAGGTTCCTTTTAGCGGGATGCTTTGGATGTTAACACCATAATTGTCACCATAGGCCAGTTGGATGCGTTCGCGCACATTGTTGATACCATAGCCGATATCTTGTTCTAGGCTTAGGATGCTATATAGGCGTTCGCTAGTCATGCCAGCACCATCATCTTCAATTTCAAAACAAATTACCGGGGTGTCGTTATCTCTTTTCTTTTCGTATATCCGAATGTATATATGTAAGGGTGTATCTTCTTGGTAGACAGCGTGACTGATAGCGTTTTCAATGAATGGTTGTAGCATTAGCTTTAAGGTCTCCTGCTTGTACAAGGCTTCGTCAATTTCCCAATGTTCAATAAACAAATTATCAAAGCGCATATGCTGGATGGCGATATAATGCTTGGTAATGGCAAGCTCTTTTTCAACAGAGATGTATTCGCGTCCCATATTAAGTGATGTGCGATAGAACAGTGAAAGGTGGTTAACAATCTCGCTAACTTCGGTGTCACCATTTCTGATGGCTAATGAAGAAATGACAGAAAGGGTATTATAGAGAAAATGCGGATTGATTTGGCTTTGTAAGGCGTAAAGTTCGGCATCTCTTTTGGCGATTTCTTTGATGTAAAGTTCATCAATCGTAATCTTAAGTCGTGAAGTCATGCGATTAAAGGCACTGCCGAGTAAGCCTATTTCATCAAGACTAGTATCCGTAATAAGCGAAGAGAAATCGCCATTTTCAATTTTAGTTGTTTGCTTTTGGATATTTTTTAATCGTCGTGAAAGATATTGTGAGATTAAAATAATAAGCAGGGTTGCAAGAGTGATACTGATTAGTGATATTAATAGTACTTGCCCGGAGGTCTTTTGTGCTTCGGCGATAATGTCTTGGTAAAGTCTAACCGAAACGGTTTTCCAGCCATGGGGCATGGTGTTATAGACAATAAAGAATGATTGTTCGCCAGCATTTATAATTTCGTATCCAGAATTATTCTTAGGAAGGGGGATGCCTGTTGCCAAGGTGAAGTTAGTGTTTAGGTTTGACTTATCGCGAGTTGAGACAATATTGTCTTCGTGGTCGAGGATGTATACGGTCTTATTGATATCCTCTTTTTCAATCATCTGATATAACAATTCTTCCTTGAACGATAGAGTTAACAAGCCGTAAGGATTAGTTTGACTATTATAATTTAATAAGCGACCAAGGTAGAAGGTATTATCACCCTTGTGGTCGGGCATGACGCTGCTAAAGATTTCGTTGCCGTGGGTCTGCTCGAGGTTGGCAAGGTACTGAGTCGAGAGGTGCTGAGAGTTGACATGGTCAATGAAGAGACCATCGGAAGGAATCGTCTCATTGTAGACATATATCCGGATACCAGAGATGTTACCATTTGCGGCTAAAATACTATACATCCGATTATCAATGTAGCGATAAGCTTCAATGAAGCTGTAATCATTGGCGTATTCTTGGGTGAGATAAGCCTTTAGAATTTCATCGGTATATAAGCTAGCCGAGACATGGCGAAAGATATCAAATTGGGTATTGATATTATTATTTATCTGCTGATTACTACTATTCATATTGCTATATGCTACATCTAGGAGCTGCTGTCTAGTTCGTTGATAAGAAAAAATAGCAATAATTACAATTGGAATTACAGCAGCAACCGTGAACATCAACATTAATTTAATAAAAAGTGGTTTATTAACGAAGAATTTTCTCAAAAAAGCCTCCTTTAGGAATTATCTTGATGCAGTACGCGGTATTGATTGGGTGTTAGTCCTTTATTGCGATAGAATACAGAGCTAAAGTAGGAAGGGCTTTCATAGCCAACCGCCGCCGCAACTTCATGGATTCGCTTTCTGGTGTACAATAGCATTTTCACAGCTTCACTAATTCGGATATCGGTTATATATTCAAGCAAAGTCTTTCCCGTCCCCTCCTTGAATATCGTACTCAAATAATTAGGTGATAGATAGACTTTTTCAGCAAGAAATTCAACAGATAGCGGCATTGCGAAATGCTCTTCAATGATAGTGCTTATCTCATGGATGATGACGTTTTTGCGGTCATTTTTTTGGGTTTCCAAGCCCGCCATAATTGCCATAATAATCTGTGTTGCCAACGTTTTCATACAATGTGAACTCTCGACAATAAATAATTTGCCCATAAATGTGGCATCATGCTCATAAATCCGCCGCAGGTTACTGTTCGTTTCAATTACCTTCTTTTGTACCTGGTTGAAAAAATCGATGGTATTGGCGAAAACTTGCTTGATACTAGCTTCGGGGATGCCATTATCATAGAAGTCATTAAGCCAGATGTGGACCTTTTCATGCTGACTATTCCAGATAGCTTCAATTAGGGCGTTGGTAGGAGGGAGGGGGACTCTTCTCATTAAATCTTCGGGCATTTTTGCAATGAGATTAATAGTAAGTCCTGGACCTTTAGCAGCAATATAAACCTTACGTTGATTGCGAAGGTGGGGATATCTTTGTACGAAGGCTTTTAAGCTGGTCCTTTCAATCTGGAAAATTGATATCCACCGCTTAGTGTAAGGGGATTTACCCCGCCAAAGTGAAAGTTCTAAGAAACAATCTTTAGAACTGATAAATAGCCAATGTCCCTCATGCAGTCTGGTTATTATTCCAGCACATATTCCTGGCAGCTTGGCAATAGCTGTCTCAAGACGACTGGTGATTCTAGTTTTGCTATTAGTGTCTATATGTTGCATATATTCAGAGAGTAGCGGGTACTCATCAATAGTAATAAGGGTGAAATGAAATTCGGGATGCTTTAATGGCATACCAATATTTTGTGCGAAAATAGCGGCAGTCTTTTTGACTAGAGTAGTTGGTAGTGCACCATTTGTTTGTAAAAGTTCCCGCAAATGTTCACCAGCCGCAGGTAAGGAAGAGCTGGTTTTATTCTTTTGTTCTTCGCAATTTTGGCAAACCGATTTCATTACATTAGTCAGCTCGGGATAATCAATTGGTTTCATTAAGTAGCCAGCGACGCCAATATTAATGGCTGAACGAGCATATTCGAATTCATTATATCCGCTTAGGAAGACGATTTGGATTTCGGGGAAACGCTGGTGAACTTTGGATGCTAGCTTGATACCATCGGCGATTGGCATTTTGATGTCAGTGATTAAGATATCAGGATGCAGCGAACAGACCTTATCAAAGGCCTCCTTCCCATTTCGTGCTGTTCCAATAACATTAAGTGAAAGCTTATGCCATTCAACATAATTTAAAAGCGTATCTAGTACAATATGTTCATCATCAACTAAAAGGACCGTATACAAAGATGAACCCCCTCTCAAATCCCAACTAAAGTATAAAATTAGTATAAAGTTCTAGGTTTCATGTGTCAATTGAACCATTGAAGTTAGTAGATTTGTTGTATAAATCGTAGGAATGGATTGTAGAATGTGGATAGAATTTCCTGTAGACTGATAGACACAATTGATATTTTAGGCAAGATGACTATTATGAAAAGCTAGTTCATCAGAACTAGTCCCAAATGATATTAAGGTGAAAAATATGTCTTTTAAACGAAACAGTGAACTGAAAAATATGATGACCCCCAAAGTAAAAATAAAAAAGCAAGCTTATTTATTTGCCATGCTTATTCCAGGCATACTATGGGCGGTACTATTTGCCTATGCTCCGATGACGGGCTTGTATATGGGGTTTGTTGATTATCAACCGGCGATGGGGAATTTCTGGCAGAGTCTCTTTTCGTCACCATTCGTAGGCTTGCAATGGTTTAAGTATTTCTTTGCGGGACAAGATTTCTGGAATGTTATGCGTAATACCTTAGCATCTAGCTTCTTCACTTTATTACTTGGCTTTACTGTGCCGATTATTCTAGCGATAGCTATTAATGAAGTTCGGGTTAAGTGGTTTAAGAAGGTGGTTCAAACAGCAACTTATTTACCATATTTTATTTCGTGGGTAATTGCTGCTAATATTATTGTGACACTTCTATCAGCGGAAGGACCAGTGAATCAGCTTTTAATTAATTGGGGAATTGTAGAAGAAGGGATTTTGTTCTTACAAGAAGGTAAGCTTTTCTGGGGCTTGATTGCGGCATCCAATACATGGAAAGAGATGGGTTACAATTCAATTATGTATCTCGCTGCTATTTCAGCCATCAATCCAGAATTATTTGAGGCGGCGCAGGTTGACGGCGCGGGTCGGTTAAGACAAATTAGGCATATTCTATTGCCAATGCTTCGACCAACAATTGTCATCCTATTAATACTAAATATCGGCAATTTACTTAATACGGGCTTTGACCAATATTTTCTCTTGGGTAATTCGCTTAACCGCAATTATTCAGATGTAATTGATACCTATGCTTTCCGTTATGGTATCCAAAATGGGATGCTATCCTATGCCACAGCAGTAAGTATGTTCAAATCAGTGGTTGCTTTTATATTGGTATTAACCGTAAATAAAATCTCAAAACGTATGGGTGAAACACATTTATTTTAAGATGGCGAAAGCACGAAACCATGTGTGTTATATGGGGATAAGGAATTTGCAAAGAGGACGACCAAGAAAGGAGCTGGCATGAGTTTTTGTGAAAATAAAAAAGTAATAAGCATAAAACGCTGGGCTAAGCAGCAGACACTACCTAAAATAACTGGAAATATTGTCGTATATGGATTTCTAATCCTACTATTTCTAATTACCTTTTTGCCATTTTGGTATATCTTTGTGATGTCGCTTAATGATGCCGCGGTACCGACCTATGGCCAATTTATGTTATGGCCGCGCGAGTTTAGCTTGGAAAGCTATATAACCGTATTTAAAGATAAGGAGATACTTTCTTCGCTACTGGTAACAACGGCGAGAACCGTTATCGGGGTACCAGTCACCTTGATTTGTGTTTCAATGACAGCGTATGTCCTAAGTAGAAAGGATTTATTTGCTAAGCGTTTTGTTAACTTGTTTTTTATTTTTACCATGTATTTTAGTGGCGGACTTATTCCGACCTATATGGTTGTTCAAAGCTTGAATTTAATTGATAGCTTTTGGGTGTTTATTATTCCCAGCGTTCTAAATATATTCTGGGTTATCTTAGTTAGAACCTATATGGAAGGATTGCCAAAGGAGCTTGAAGAATCAGCACGCCTAGATGGTGCCAATGACTTTCATATTTTCGCGAAAATCATTATACCAGTATGTGTCCCAGTGTTGGCAACGATTGCACTTTTCTCAGCAATATATCACTGGAATGCCTGGTATGACGCTTATATATACACCTATGACCCGGCACTTAAGACTTTGCCAGCAGTATTGGTGAAAATCCTTAATCAATATCAAACCAGTGATATGTTAAGTGCCGCACAGCAGCTTGCGCAAGAACAGCGAAGGATAGCAGTATCTAGTGAGAGTATTCGCATGGCGACAACGATGATGGCAACATTGCCAATTATTTTGATGTATCCTTTTGTGCAGAAGTTTTTCTTAAAGGGGATGATGGTTGGAGCAGTCAAAGATTAGGTTGAATATTTTTAAAATATCAATATAAATCACAAGGAGGAGAAAAGATGTTTAAAAGAAAGGTTTTACAAGTAGTATCTTTGTTATTAGCAATGGTGATGCTTTTGGCAGGTTGTGGTAAGAGGACACCAAGCCCGAGTGAAGAGGCTGCAGGAGAAGGTGAGCCAATCACTCTGACAATCTTTGATAAGAATGTGGGCGAGTCTTTTGACAATGCTGTTGCTAAAGAGATAACCAGACGAACAGGAATTAATTTGGAGATACAGCAACCAACTGGTAATCCTGATGAGAAATTGAATCTTATGTTAGTTAGTGGGGATTTGCCAGATATCGTGCTGATTGACCGTCGTGAGGCAACAATGGATAAGTATATTTCAGGAGGAGCATTGATTCCGCTTAATGATTTGATTGAAGAACACGCACCGAATATCAAAGAGCGCTATGGTGATGTTCTAGCCAAAAGTGTATATAAGGATGGCTTGAATTATTACTTTAACAACTGGTATGGCTTAGACCCTGACCCAAACTGGGCAATCAATATGCGAATGGATATATTAGAAGAGGCTGGCTATGGTGAACGAGCAATGGCAGGCGATTCTTTTACACAGGAGGAATTTCTAGAAGTCTTGCGTTACTTTAAAGCAAATTATCCAGAGGTTGATGGCCATGCTTCAATTCCGATGACGGTAAATGCTGACCATATGCCAACGATAGTTGGAACCTTTAGAGCAATGTACGGTATGAAGAATTATTACGAACATGATAATCAATTAGAATTCGATGTGCGTGACCCTAATTACTTGGAGATGGTTAAATTTATCAACCAGCTTTATACCGAAGGTCTCTTAGACCGCGAATGGGGGATTAACAAAGCAGATAACTTCGACCAGAAGACAAGTAGTGGCAGAGCCTTTGCTACTGCTGGTGGGATTGTTAATACCGCCAACTCTAATCTACGAGCAGAATATGGCGAAGATACTAACAAGCTCTTCTATGGCTTTAAAGTAACGGCACCAGGAGTAGCACCAGAGGCGACAACTTACGGACCACGTAGTTCGCTAGGATGGGATGGTGTCGGTATTACGGTAGCTAATGAGTATCCAGTAGAAACAATCAAATTACTTGATTTTTTAGCAAGCGAAGAAGGACAATATCTACTGATGTGGGGACTTGAAGGCGAACAGTGGAGCTATGAAGATGGCGTTCATACACCAACGCAAGAGTCGCTTGATGCAATCCATAAAGACTGGGAAGCATTCTCTAAAGATACTGGTGCGCGTAAATGGACTTGGATGATTCGCAATGGCTTCGGTGAAGATGGAACGCCATATGATTTAATCTTCCGCTATGAGCGTGATAATGTTAATGAACATGCCCTTACTTCAATGGCTGGCTCAACTTGGGATACAGCACTTTATGAGAACATCGCACCAGTTGCAGGAACCCCAGATGCCTTATCAGAACAAAAGATAAAAGACCTTATTGATGGCGCTTTTACCGAAATGGTATATGCAGCAAGTCCAGATGAAATTGATAATATTTATGCTGATGTGATTGCCAAAATAGATGAAAATAACGCAAAAGACATTGAAAAAATTTATACAGAAAATTATCTTGAACGCAAAAGACTTTATGATGCGGCGGAAGGTAACGAGTAGTTAAATCGTGAAATGGGGCAGAGTGTGAACCGACGCTCTGTCCTATTTCACGTAATACTTCAAATTTTATAAGGAGGATTTTGATATGCCTATTTTAACCAATGAGAACAACCTTTTTTTACTAAATACAAAGAACACCTCATATTGCTTAGGTATTGATTGCGAAGGGATTTTACGCCACTTCTATTGGGGTAGGCGGGTAGAGCGAATCAATGATTTTGAGAACAAGCCATTTATCTGGGAACAAGGATTTCATCCTTTAAATGATGTGAAAAGAGAGGAATGCTCATCTTTTGGCTCAATGCGATTTAAAGAAACTTCGGCAAAGATATGTTTTGCCGATGGTACTCGTGACTTTCGTTATAGCTATGAAGGTAGTAGCATTGAAGGTAATGAGCTTACGATTACGCTTAAGGATGAATATTATCAATTGAGTATTAGCCTTCATTATCGGGTCTATGAGGATGTCGATGTTATTGAGAAATGGCGAACATTTAAGAGCGAAGAGGAAGAGATAATTACCATTGAAAGAGCCTATTCAGCCGAATGTAGTTTAAAAGGTAACAACTGGAAAACAATAAATTCAAATGGAATGTGGAATGCCGACTTTGATAAGGTGGAGCAAGAAATAAGTGGCGGCAAGCAAGTCTTTGAGAGCTTGCGAGGAGCAAGCGGACATGTGGCGAATCCATCGTTTATTTTGCATCAAGACGCAAGAGAAGATTATGGCGAAGTATATTATGGTGCTCTTGGCTATAGCGGTAACTTCAAAATCGTTTTAGAGCAGACGCCATATGAATATTTAAATATCTTAGCGGGAATCAGCGACACGGATTTTGAGTGGAGACTTGAAGCGGGTACGACCTTTTCTACGCCACCACTTTATTTAGGTTATTCAGCTAATGGCTTTGCGACGATGTCTGATAATATGGCAAGGTTTGCTAGAAAATACATTATGCCCAAGAATTTAGCCGAAGAAGCCTTGCCCGTTCTATATAATTCGTGGGAGGCGATGTATTTTGATGTCAATACCAAAAGCCAGATAAAGCTTGCCAAAGTAGCAGCTGAAATTGGCGCTGAATTATTTGTAATGGATGATGGTTGGTTTGGAAAACGAAATGATGACCATGCTGGACTTGGTGACTGGACGGTAAATCCGGAGAAGTTTCCAGAGGGCTTAACGCCGCTGATTGATGCGGTTCATGATTTAGGAATGAAGTTTGGTATTTGGATAGAGCCTGAGATGGTCAATCGTGATAGCGACTTATATCGTCAACATCCTGATTGGGTCTATAGTTATAAGACGCGGTCGGTTATGGAAGGACGCTATCAGTACATGTTAGATTTGACCCGTGAAGATGTACGAGAATATATTATTAATTGCATAGATGCCCTGATGCAAGAAAATGAAATTGACTATGTTAAGTGGGACATGAATCGTGGGATGAGCGAGGTGGCTTCAGCGACGATGGCACCGGAACAATTTAAGAGTATTTGGTATAAGCATACCAAAGGCTTCTATCAGATTATTCAAGCACTGCGAGAGCGACATCCTAAGGTTGAGTGGGAAGCTTGCGCTAGTGGTGGTGGTCGTGTCGACTACGGTGCAATGCAGTTTTTTGATGAATTTTGGCCGAGTGATAATACCGACCCACTTGACCGTCTTTCGATTCAAGAGTGCTATAGTTACCTTTACCCGATAAAATATATGCGTTCATGGGTAACTGAGTCAGGCGGCAATGGCAAAAGAAGTGTTTCACTTGATTTTAGATTACATTGTGCGATGTGTGGTGCAATGGGAATTGGTGTGAATTTACTTGAGAGTACGAAGGATGATTTACAGAAAATGAAAGAAAGCATTTTAAAGTACAAAGAAATAAGAGCAATTATTCAATTTGGTAAGCTATATCGCTTGGCATCATTAAGTAAAGATGGGTTCCAGGCGGTTATGTATAGCAAGGATGATACGGCAGTATTATTTGCCTTCTTGGATAATCCGAAGCGTTGGCAAACTAGCTTTAACATTCGCCTAAAGGACCTTGAAAGTGATTGCCAATATAAAGTAATTACTGATGAAGATACTTATATTCGTTCAGGTGCTTATCTAATGAATGTTGGCTTAGATATCAAATTGGTACAAGATTATGATAGTAGTATGGTGCAGCTAGTGAAGATTTAACAACAGATAAAAGGCTTGGAGGTATAGCTATGTGGAAGGTTAATTCACCGAATCATGTAATCCAAATTAAGGTGTGGCAAAATGAAGAAAAGGGCTTGCGATATTCGGTTTATTGCAATGACCAGTTAGTAATAGAAAAAAGTATGTTAGGGATTAGAACTGATATCGCCGATTTTACAGATGGTTTCCATTTCGAAAAGCAAAAAGTGACAAAAATTGATGATGATTATTCAATCCCAGCCCATAAAAAGGCAGTATATACTAATCAAGCCAATGAATTGGCACTTTACTTTTCGTGGCAAGATTATCCCTTCGTAGTGCGGATGAGAGCGTATGATGATGGGATTGGCTTTAGATATGAAATTCCCCATCAAGAAAGTGAAAGCTTATTAGTCTTAGGTGAAACAACAGATTTCAATTTTCCGAAAGGATACGATGAACTGTGGCTTCAAAACTGGGTGTGTCATTATGAAGCACCATATAACCATTCGGGCTGGGGCGATACTAATAATCGAGACTATGGTATGCCAAGCTTGTTTCATAATGATAATTCAGAAAAATGGGTGATGATTACCGAGGCCAATGTCTATAATACCAATGGTAATTATTGTTCATGCCACTTGCGTGGTGGTAAAGAACGTAATATGCGCATTGACTTTGCACCAGAAGAAGAGGGTCAGCCAATTAAGTGTCGGCTGCCATTTAGTTCACCATGGCGAGTTATTGTGATTGTTGAGACCTTAAGTGAATTAGTCAACACGACCCTTAATTATAATCTTAATCCACCAATGAAAATGAAAGACCTCTCTTTTATCAAGCCAGGACGATGTCTGTGGGCATGGTGGGAATTCGAAAATGGTGCCCAATTGTTCACCGAGCAAAAAAGATATGTAGATTTCGCGGCAGCGATGGGTTTTGAAGGTCTAACGGTAGATGCTGACTGGGATTTGACATGGCTTTTGCAACTGTGTGAATATGCCCATGCTAAGAATCTTGTCGTATGGCTATGGTCAGCAATGCAGTATATAGATACCCCCGAAAAAGCTGAAGCAAAGATACCGCTGTGGGCGAAGTGTGGCGTTGATGGACTTAAGGTAGATTTCTTCCAAAACGACTCTCAGCATACGATGTGGCAATATGAAATGATTGCCGAAATGATGACTAAGTATCAGCTAATGATTAATTTTCATGGTGCAACAAAGTGTATGGGTGAAGGGCGAACATGGCCAAACTTCATGACAGCCGAAGGGATTATGGGGTTAGAGCATCATAAATGGAGTGATATGCCAAATGCTAAGCATAATTGTACTGTGCCGTTTACTCGTAATGTTATCGGACCGATGGATTATACGCCGACAGGCTTTTCTAATAAGAACCGCAATACAACTTTGGCTCATCAAATGGTGTTGCCACTGGTCTTTGAGTCAGGGGCAACCCATATAGCAGCCAGTATATACTATTTAGAGGCTTGGAAGGGGACAGAGTTTTTGCGAAGAATGAAGCCAGTCTATGATGGGGTTTCGGTACTTTCGGGATTTCCAGGACATCATGCGGCGATATTGCGCTGGGTAGAAGATGAATGGCTGATAGGGTGTATCACCGATAAGGCAATGACAATGCGTTTGCCGCTTGACTTTTTACCAGATGGGCAGTCCTTTGAAGCGGATATTTACGAGGATGATTCAAGTGGAGAGATGTTGGCTGTTAAGCGATGTGAGGTGAGACGAGGCGATGTCATCGAATTGCCATTGCAAGATAGTGGTGGTGCGGGTATCTATATTACGCCGAAGATTAAAGCTTTACCAAGTGGAATTAGCTCGGATTATATGAGTACTAAGCGTAGTGAATATGCGGCGTTACAAGGACAAGTTTGCGGTGGTAGTGAAATAGCCGAGTATGAAAATGGTCTAAAAACAGTTTTACTTAATGGGAAGCTTATTATTAGCGTTTCGGCTACTCGTCGTGCTACCCATACTATGCGCGTCTTCTATGCTGCTACGGCATCATTTGAAATAATGGTCAAGGTTGGTGAAAATAATGTTATTCAAACATTGCCAGCTAGTGGCTCTAATAAAATATTTATCGTAGCAGATATTAACGTACCACTTGGCGCGGGTGAAAATAGCCTGGAATTGTCATATCTTAAAGGAGCTATTCCAAGTATTGAGAAGGTGGCGATAATTGATAACTCACCAAAGTCAAAATTATTTGTACCAGTAACAAAGGCTTGGTGCAAAGGTGGCGCCGAACTTGTTAAGACTAAGGATAAAGTGATAAAAGCAGTTGGCATTGGACTTGGCGGTGAACTTATCTTTAATAATGTTGTCTTGTCAGAAGATACTTATTATATTATTAGATTCGAGTATTGTGCTGGTGAAAGTAGAGATTTGTACATTGAGATTAATGACAGCGAAGTATATAAGACTAATCTTCATAGTACCAGTGGCTGGGGATTCCCCGTTTGGGACGTAAGAGAAGGAACAGAGGTTAGGATAAAAATGAAAAAAGGCGGCAATAAGATAAGGCTCTTCAATGAAGAAGGGCGAGCAGCGCATCTATTTGGGTTAGTGTTTATTGAAGATGATTTTAATTATCAGTCACCAGTTTTTGAATAATCCAAAATGTACAACCAGAGAAAATGTACAACCAGAGGTCTGATTCTTGAATTACTAGTAAAACATAAGTTGTGCTAGAGATTATAGTGAAAATATGATAAAATTTAGAGGGTTATAATTTCACGAAGAGGAAAAGACGATGAGTACAAATAAATTAATGCAAAACAAATGTTTTTTATATGCAACTGGCTTTTTTTCAGGAATGTCAGTAATGGCGATAGAATTAGGGGCTAGCCGGATGTTGGCCCCTTATTTTAGTTCATCGCAGATTGTTTGGACGGTGATTATTGGAGCTATTATGGTAGCTTTAGCGCTAGGTAATGTTTGGGGTGGTAAGATGGCTGACAAGAATCCCGACCCGGCTAAGTTGTATCATCGCTTACTATTTGCGGCGATATGGGTGGCATTGATACCATTTTTAGGGAAATACATCATCAAGGGTATATCATTAGGCGTAGGAATGATTACGACCAAGAACTTCTTGGTTTGGGCATCGCTTGCAACTTGCTTGGTAATCTTTGTTTTTCCATTGATGCTATTAGGAACCGTAACGCCATGTTTGGTAAAGTACACAACTCAAGACTTAGAAGATAATGCTTCGGTGGTCGGTAAGCTTAGTGCGCTTAATACCATTGGCTGTATTATCGGAACATTTTTGCCGACATTTGTGACTATCCCTGCTGTAGGAACAGCAGCGACATTTTTGATTTTTGCCGGAATCTTGGCAGGGCTTAGCATTGTCTATTTTGTCGCCACCAAAAAGCTTGTCGTAAAAGGGGCATTATGTGTAGGCATAATTATTGCAATGAGCATTGTAACCACCGAGCATAGTTTTGCTTTTTGGGAAAGTAACATTGTCTATGAAGATGAATCTATCTACAACTATCTACAGGTCAAAGAAGATGAGCACAGTATTATTCTTTCGACTAATGTTCTGGCTGGTGTTCAATCAATCAAAATGAAAAATGAAAAGCTAACCGGAATGTATTATGACTATGCCTTGGCGGCACCGTTTATGGCGGGGTTACATGAAAAGGCTGGGGATGTCCTAATCTTGGGTTTAGGAACAGGGACCTTTGCCACAATGTGTGATGAATATTTTCCTAACGCTCGTGTTGAAGGTGTCGAGATAGACCAGAAAATTGCTGATTTAGCAACCGAATATTTTGATTTACCCGATACGGTTGATGTAATTGTCTACGATGGTCGGGCATATTTGCAAAATGCTAAGAAGTACGATGTTATTATGATTGACGCCTATCAAGATATTACGATTCCCTTTCAGATGTCAACTGTTGAATTCTTTACACAGGTCAAAGAACATCTCAATGAAGACGGGGTGATGGTAGTTAACTTGAATATGACATCAGCACAAGACGGTTCGATTAATCAATATCTATGTCAAACCATTGCCAGTGTTTTTCCCGAGGTATATACCGTTAATGTTGGTAGTGGAACTAATACAGAGCTATTTGCTTTTGATAATCCCGAGACCCTTAAGAGGTTTGAAGCGGCATACTTAGCTTACGATGAAGAGCATCAAGTCGCAGAATTGACGAGGATGATGACAAGCATCAATGAGAAGATGGTTAAGGTAGAAAAGGGTGAGCATATTTTAACTGACGATAAAGCACCAGTTGAAGTTCTGGGAATGAAAGTACTAGATGAAATGATACAAGGAGAACTTGATTATCTGAAAGAGATGTTAAAGACAGGCAACTTAATGGAGATAGTTAATGGGATATAATATTAAGGAGGAAACAACAATGAAAATTTTAGTTACTGGTGGAGCTGGTTATATTGGCAGTCATACCTGTGTGGCCTTGTTAGAGGCTGGCAGAGAAGTGGTTATTATTGATAACCTTTCTAATGCAAGTGAAGTGGTTATTGACCGCATTGAAGAACTTAGTGGTAAGCGACCAATATTTTACAAAGGCGATTTGTTAGATAGAGAGTTTGTCGAGATGGTTTTTGATAAGGAGCAAATCGATGCAGTAATTCACTTTGCGGGACTAAAGGCAGTTGGTGAATCAGTTGAAAAGCCCCTTGAGTATTATCATAACAACATTACAGGAACTTTAATCCTTTGTGATGTAATGCGTGAGCATGGTTGTTTCTCAATTGTATTTAGTTCCTCGTCAACAGTGTATGGGGTACCAAAAGAAATACCAGTGACAGAGACTTGCGAAAAAGGCAAGATTACTAATCCATACGGACAGACCAAAGGAATGCTTGAGCAAGTGTTAACCGACTTAAATGTTAGTGATGAGCGTTGGAATGTTATGTTGCTTAGATATTTTAATCCAATTGGTGCTCACAAATCAGGTCGCATTGGCGAAGACCCAACTGGTATACCTAATAACCTAGTGCCTTATATTGCCAAGGTAGCGATTGGGACATTACCATTTGTAAATGTCTTCGGTGATGACTATGATACCCCTGATGGAACGGGCGTACGTGATTATATTCATGTGCTTGATTTAGCTGATGGTCATGTTAAAGCGTTAGATAAGATGGCAGATACAAGTGGTGTTAATATCTATAACCTAGGAACAGGAGTGGGTTATAGTGTCATTGATATCATTAAGGCATATAGTAAAGCATGTGGAAAAGAACTGCCATACGAGATTAAGCCAAGAAGAAGTGGTGATATTGCGGCTTGTTATGCTGATGCAACGAAGGCGAAAGTAGAACTTGGTTGGGAAGCTAAGCAAGGTATTAAGGAGATGTGCGAGGATTCATACCGTTGGCAGTCAATGAATCCGAATGGATATCGTTCTTAAGCTAAAGTGTAATCAAGTAGACGGCTATATTAGGAAGGTCATAAATATATGTGGATAGCAGATGGTTGGCAAGATTATGAAGTGTTAGATACTTCAAAGGGTGAGAAGTTAGAGCGTTGGGGTGAGTATTTATTGGTTCGTCCAGACCCACAAGTTATTTGGGATACGCCAAGAGATAACCAAGGATGGCGACGTAAGAATGGTCATTATCATCGTAGCCCTAAAGGTGGCGGCGAATGGGAATTTTTTAATTTGCCAAAGCAGTGGCAGATTAGTTACAAGGAGTTAACCTTTAATTTGAAACCATTTAGTTTCAAACATACTGGACTTTTTCCAGAGCAAGCTAGTAACTGGGATTGGTTTACGGCTTTGATTCGCAAAGCTAATCGACCAATTAAGGTGTTGAATTTATTTGCCTACACGGGCGGCGCGACCCTAGCAGCGGCAGCAGCAGGAGCGAGTGTTACCCATGTTGATGCTTCTAAAGGGATGGTTACATGGGCCAAAGAAAATGCCGCATCGTCCAACTTATCAGCAGCACCCATTAGATGGATTGTTGATGATTGCGTTAAGTTCGTTGAGCGCGAGATTCGCCGCGGTAATACTTATGATGCGATTATCATGGACCCACCATCATATGGACGCGGACCTAAGGGGGAGATATGGAAGATAGAAGATGCTATTCATCCATTGATAAAGTTATGCGCTAAGCTGCTAAATAAAAAGCCGCTTTTCTTTTTAGTGAATTCATATACGACGGGCTTGGCACCAGCGGTGCTTACCTATATGGTTGCAACAGAATTGAAACACTTTAGCGGAACAGTGGATGCGCAGGAGGTGGGACTGCCAGTTACTGATTCAGGACTAGTCTTGCCGTGTGGAGCATCAGCTCGCTGGTGTTTAGATTAGAATGTGAATAGTTATTTTTTACTATTTTTATTATCTTTGGAGATTATAGACAAAAGAAGACTTGAAAAATTTAGACTTTTCAAAAAAGCTAAAATAGAGTATAATAATTTAATAGAAAAATAAGCAAACCTTTATTCAGAGTGATGGAGATACTAAGGATCGATGAAGTCACGGCAACCCCCAGTGTGGAAGGTGCCTACCTGAGCGGATTATTTCGAGCAATAAGGGGACTAAGATTAATCATTTAAGTCCACCTAAGGTGGGCTTTTCTTATTAGAAAAAGGAGAAAACAAATGGAAAAATTATTATTCACCTCAGAATCAGTAACCGAAGGACATCCAGATAAGATGTGTGACCAAATCTCAGATGCAATTTTAGATGCATTAATGGAACAAGACCCAATGAGTCGAGTGGCTTGTGAGACCTGTACAACAACTGGAATCGTAATGGTAATGGGTGAGATAACAACAAAGGCATATGTAGACATTCAGAAAATCGTTCGTGATACGGTGGCAGAGATTGGCTATACTCGTGGCAAATATGGTTTCGATGCGGCAACTTGTGGTGTTTTGCAAGTGATTGATGAACAGTCAGCGGATATTGCGATGGGTGTTGATAAGGCGCTTGAAGCAAGAGAACATACAATGACTGATACCCAGATTGATGCGATTGGTGCTGGTGACCAAGGGATGATGTTCGGTTATGCAACTAATGAGACAGAAGAATATATGCCATACCCAATTGCGTTGGCGCATAAGTTGGCATTGCAATTAACGAAAGTTAGAAAAGATGGAACGCTTAAGTATTTACGTCCAGATGGTAAGACCCAAGTATCAGTAGAATATGATGAAAATGGCAAGCCACTTCGTCTTGATGCAGTAGTGTGCTCAACCCAGCATGACCCAGATGTAACCCAAGAACAGATTCATACAGACATCAGAAAGTATGTCTTAGATGCGATTATTCCAGCCGAGATGGTTGATGATAATACCAAATATTTCATTAACCCAACGGGTCGTTTTGTTATTGGTGGACCTAACGGCGATAGTGGGCTAACGGGTCGTAAGCTAATTGTTGATACCTATGGTGGCTATGCTCGTCATGGTGGCGGCGCTTTCTCGGGTAAGGATTGTACAAAAGTAGACCGCTCAGCAGCTTATGCGGCACGTTATGTGGCGAAGAATATTGTCGCAGCAGGGTTGGCAGATAAGTGTGAGATTCAACTTTCGTATGCTATCGGTGTGGCACACCCAACGTCAATCATGGTTGATACTTTTGGGACTGGCAAATTGCCAGAGAGCAAATTAGTTGAAATTATCCGTGAGAACTTTGACTTAAGACCAGCAGGTATCATTAAGATGCTTGATTTAAGACGCCCAATCTACAAGCAAACAGCAGCTTATGGTCACTTTGGCCGTAATGACTTGAATCTACCATGGGAGCAGCTTGATAAGGTTGAATTATTAAAGAGTAAGGGAGCCAATTAATGAAATTAAAGACCAGAATTTTAATAACTTTCTTGGTCATTGTTTTAGTCCCATTGTTTATGGGGGGGATGGTTTTCTATGTTTTAACACAAGTAGAAGTACCGAAGATGAAAGAACATCATGGGATTGAAGTGACCTATGACAAATTACTAAATAGCCGTAAGATGCTTGATACGATGACTAGGGGAACAGTCAATGCAATGCAAGAAAAAGCCGAAACTAATCCCGAAGAATTTGAAAATATGCAGTATCTTGATGGTCTAAATACAGGACTTAACGAGATGTATTCATATCTAATCGTACGAGCTGACAATGAGATTTATTACAAAGGCACGATGGCAAATATCAAGGATGTTTTTGCTAGCTTGCCAGTCTATGGTAATTCTCGTGCGGGACTAACCGCCGGGATAGATGTTGATGAACAATCGCTTCTTATTAAACAAGTTGATTTTGTTTTTGCCAATGGTAGTGAGGGTAGTGCTTTTGTTATTACCGATTCTGATGCGTTGCGACCACAGATACAAGGTTTTTACTCGAATATGGCAATTATCATTTTATTAGTGCTGGTCGGCAGTAGTCTACTGCTTGGTATCTGGATGTATCGTGGGATTATTGGACCACTTACCCAGCTTAAGCGAGCGGCTCGTAATATTGAAGAAGGTAATCTTGACTTTACGGTTGAGATGAATGGTATCGAAGAATTCGACGAACTGTGTGCTGACTTTGAAGGGATGCGCAAGCGTCTTAAAGAGTCAACCGAGGAAAAGGTTTCATTTGACCGCGAGAACAAAGAGCTAATCAGTAATATTTCTCATGACCTAAAGACGCCAATTACCGCTGTAAAGGGCTATGTTGAGGGGATTATGGATGGTGTCGCTGATACTCCAGAGAAGATGGAGAAATATATTCGGACGATATCTAATAAAGCCAATGAGATGGACCGGTTGATTAATGAGCTGACCTTCTATTCGAAGATTGATACGAATAGAATACCTTATACTTTTAGCAAGATTCGTATTAGTGATTATTTCGATGATTGTGCCAAGGAGTTACGGGTAGAGCTAGAGTCAGCAGGGGTAAGCTTAAGTTATACTAACTATTTGGCGGACAATGTAATAGTTATTGCTGATGCCGAGCAAATAAAAAGAGTTGTTAATAATATTATTAATAATTCACAGAAATACATGAATAAAGAGCAAAAGACAATTGCTATTCGTTTGACTGATGTGGGTGATTTTATTCAAGTTGCAATTGAAGATAATGGTAAGGGTATTGCTAGCAAAGATATTTCCAGTATCTTCGAACGTTTCTATCGTACTGACGCATCGCGTAATTCCTCAAAAGGAGGAAGCGGTATAGGTCTTTCGATTGTTAAGAAAATTATTGAAGACCATGGTGGGAAAGTGTGGGCAACTAGTCGCCTAGGAGAAGGCACGATAATACACTTTGTATTAAGAAAATATCAGGAGGTAGTAGTGGATGAGTAAAATACTAATCATTGAGGACGAAGAGGCAATTGCTGATTTAGAGAAGGATTATCTGGAGTTAAGCGGTTTTGAAGTGGAGATTGCTAATCGTGGTGATGAAGGACTTAAGCGGGCACTAAACGAGGAATTCGATTTGTTCATTCTTGATTTGATGCTACCAGAAGTTGATGGTTTCGAGATATGTCGCCAAATTAGGGCCGAGAAGAACACACCAATTATTATGGTATCAGCTAAGAAGGAAGATATTGATAAGATTAGAGGATTAGGACTTGGAGCCGACGATTATATGACTAAGCCTTTTAGTCCAAGTGAACTTGTAGCAAGAGCTAAGGCTCATTTGACTAGATATGAACGCTTGATTGGAAGTGGCACCTTGGAGAACGACATCATTGAGATACGGGGACTTAAGATTGATAAGACGGCTAGAAGAGTTTGGGTGAATGGCGAAGAGAAGAATTTCACGACAAAAGAGTTTGATTTGTTGACTTTTTTGGCAGCCAATCCGAATCATGTCTATACCAAGGATGAACTCTTTAGTGAGATTTGGGATATGGAATCAATTGGTGATATTGCTACAGTTACCGTGCATATTAAGAAGATTCGTGAGAAAATTGAATTTAACACCGCCAAACCACAATATATTGAGACAATTTGGGGTGTAGGTTACCGTTTTAAGGTATAATGAGAATACATAGAGACAAGGAAATATTAATGGGTAAAATATTTTATATCATGGGGAAGAGTGCCTCAGGAAAAGATAGTATTTATAAAGATTTGTTAGCAAAAGCAGACCTTCCTTTAGAACGGATGGTCTTATATACGACGCGGCCCATTCGTAAAGGTGAGACAAGTGGAAATGAATATCATTTCGTTGATGAGACGATATTACAACAGCTGCAAGGTGCTGGTAAAGTGATTGAATCACGAGCATATAATACTATTCATGGTGTGTGGACGTATTTTACCATTGATGATGGTGAGTTTGACTTAGCTAACAGTAATTATTTGGGTATCGGAACAATGGAGTCATATCAATGCTTAGTTGATTATTATGGTAGTAAATATCTTTATCCAATTTATGTTGAGGTAGAAGATGGTGAGCGTTTAATGCGTTCGATTAAGCGCGAAGGCAAGCAAGAAAATCCGAGATACGAAGAAGTTTGTCGACGCTTCTTAGCAGATAGCGAGGATTTTAGTGAAGCAAAGATTGCCAAGGTCGGAATAGGCAAAAGATTTATTAATCATGACAAAGAATTGTGTCAAGCAGAAATTGGAAAATACATTAAAGATATGTTATACTTATAAATAATAGCTTAGTGAAATGGAGGTGAGAAGATGTCTGGATTTGAAAGTATTGTAGGGCACAAAGAGATAATTGAGCATTTACAAAGTGCGATTAAGGCAGATAAGGTTTCTCACGCCTATATTTTTAACGGCGAAAAAGGGGCTGGTAAGAAGATGCTAGCAATGATGTTTGCCACTACTTTGCAGTGTGAAGAGGGCGGCATTGACCCTTGTTTAAAGTGTGCTTCGTGTAAGCGTGTGTTAAGTAAGAATCATCCGGATATTATTAATATCGTACATGAGAAGCCAAATTCTATTAGTATTGATGAGATTCGAACCCAGTTGACTAATGATGTAGAGATTAAGCCATATTATGGTCCATATAAGATTTATATTGTAAATGATGCGCAGTTAATGACATTACAGGCCCAAAATGCCTTACTCAAAACAATTGAAGAGCCACCAGCCTATGCCATTATCTTGTTGTTGACGAACAATGTCAATGCGCTATTGCCAACGATTACTTCGCGGTGTGTGGCGTTGATGTTAAAGCCAATGAGTGATACATTAGTGAAGAACTATTTAATGGATAGACTTAAGATTCCAGATTATCAAGCTGATGTTGATGCTTCGATTGCCCAAGGGAATATTGGTAAGGCGAAAGAGATTGCAACCTCAGATGAACATGCCCAGTTATCAGCTAAAGCATTTCAGGTATTAAAGCGTGGGCAAGATATGGAATTGCATGAGTTGATTGAGATGATTAAGGGACTAACCAAAGAAAAGGAAACGATTTATGATTATTTAGATTTGTTTCTGGTATGGTTTCGCGATGTCCTTTTATTTAAGGCGACAAGAGAAATCGATAGCTTAGTATTTAAGCACGAATTGAATTATATTAAGGAACGGGCACGAAAGAGTTCTTATGAAGGATTAGAAGAGATATTAGAGGCTATCGAACGGGCTAAAGTGCGATTGCGGACGAATGTTAATTTTGATTTAGCGATGGAGCTTTTATTTATGACAATTAGGGAGAATTAAAGATGGCTAAGATAATAGGTGTACGCTTTCGTAATGCTGGCAAGATATATTACTTTAACCCCAAAGATTTTGACGTTGCGGTAGGAATGAATGTAATCGTTGAAACAGCCAGAGGTGTGGAATATGGGCAAGTAGTTTTAAGCCCCAAAGAAGTGGAAGAGACACGAGTGGTTCAACCACTAAAAGATGTCATTAGAATTGCAACTGCTAAAGATGATGAAAAAGAAGCATATAATCGCGAAAAAGAAAAAGAAGCGACAGTAATTTGTAGCAAGAAAATTAAAGAACATGAACTCGAAATGAAATTAATTAATGCCGAGTATACTTTTGATAATAATAAGGTTCTCTTTTATTTTACGGCAGACGGACGAATTGACTTTAGAGAATTGGTTAAGGATTTAGCATCAGTCTTTAAGACTCGGATTGAGCTTAGACAAATAGGGGTTCGTGACGAGACGAAGCTTCTCGGTGGAATGGGTGTCTGCGGTCGAGAGCTTTGTTGTCATACATATCTCTCGGAATTTGCCCCAGTATCAATTAAGATGGCTAAGGAGCAGAATCTTTCGTTGAATCCGACGAAGATATCTGGAGTTTGTGGAAGGTTAATGTGTTGCTTGAAGAATGAGCAAGAGACATATGAGTACCTCAACAAGAAATTACCAAGAATTGGTGATAGCGTCACAACACCTGAAGGTTTGAAGGGTGATGTACAAAGCTTAAGTGTCCTTAGACAAAAAGTAAAAGTGGTAGTAGAGGTCAACGACGAGAAAGAAATTCGTGAATATCCGGTTGAAGAACTAAAGTTCAAAATTCGTAATCGCAAAGATAAGGTTAAGTTAACCGATGATGAGATGAAGGCTTTAGAGGAACTAGAGAAAAGTTAAGCGAGGAAATAAAGTTTAATGACAGTTCAGCTACGAGAAGGCGAGCGACTTGACGACCTTCAAAATGGATACAAAATAATACAAGATAAAAGCGAATTTTGTTTTGGAATAGATGCGGTGTTATTGGCATGGTTCGCTAAGGTTAAGCAAGATGAACAGGTTCTTGATATGTGTTCTGGCACGGGAATTGTTCCGCTTTTAATGAGAGGACGATATAACGAAGGTCATTATACAGGTCTTGAGATTCAACCCAAAAGTGCTGAGATAGCCAGAAGAAATATGATATATAACCAGGTGGAAGATGTTATTTGCATTAAGACTGGGGATGTTAAAGAGGCGACTACCGTGCTTGGAGGAGCCTTTTTTAACGTGGTAACTTGCAATCCGCCGTATATGACAGGCAATCATGGACTGACTAATCTAAATGATAGCAAGGCTATTGCAAGGCATGAGATTATGTGTAATTTAGAAGACGTAATCGCACAGACGGCTAAAGCTTTGAAGGTCAAAGGACGTTTTTATATGATTCATCGTCCATTTCGTTTGGCGGAGATTATGGTGCTGATGTCAAAGTATAAATTAGAACCTAAACGAATGCGGTTGGTCTACCCATTTGTCGATAAAGAGCCAACGATGGTTCTGATTGAAGGGATATTGGGTGGCAGACCAAGAATTACGGTTGAGAAGCCGTTAATTGTCTATCAACAACCAGGGCAATATACTAAAGAAATAATGGATATCTATGATAATTCATCCCAGAAGGAGCATAATGATGAAGGGTAAATTATATCTATGTGCAACACCTATCGGGAATTTGGAAGATATTACCTATCGGGTAGTTAGGACTTTAGGTGAAGTCGATTTAATTGCAGCAGAGGATACACGCAATAGCATCAAGCTTTTGAATCATTTTGCAATCAAAACACCGATGACTAGTTATCATGAACATAATAAAAGAGCTAAGGGTGAGGTACTGATACAGAAGCTTTTAGCTGGTGAGAGTATTGCTTTAATTACTGATGCGGGAACACCGGGAATATCTGACCCAGGTGAGGAATTGGTTTTGATGTGCTATGATGCGGGAATAGAAGTTACGTCCCTACCTGGGGCGGTTGCGCTAATTACGGGTCTGACCATTTCGGGATTACCGACGCGTAGATTTGCTTTTGAAGCATTTCTACCGATGGATAAAAAGGAACGAAGAATAATTATAGAACAATTGCAGACGGAGACTCGCACGATTATTTTATATGAAGCACCACATCGACTTCTAAAGACTTTGCGAGAATTACTGGAAAGTTTGGGCAATCGGCAAGTCAGTGTATGTCGCGAGTTGACCAAGCGATATGAAACAATAGTTAGGCTGACACTTACGGAAGCTATTAATTATTATCAGGAGCATCCGCCGAAAGGGGAATGTGTAATTGTCCTAGCGGGGCGTAGTCACATTGAGCTGTCACTAGAGCGTCAAAGGACGTGGCAAGAGATAAGCGTTAAGGAGCATATGGTAGTATACCTTGAAAAGGGCTTAGATAAAAAGGAAGCGATGAAGGCTGTCGCCAAGGACCGTGGGGTATCAAAAAGGGAAATATACAATGAAATTAATATTGATTAAATAAATTTATAGGAGAAGGTAGATGATTGAAAGAAAGGGACTAAAAGGTAAGGCGAGAAAGGTAGTCAAAAAAAACTATTGGCACTTAGTGGCAATTTGTTTCATAGTAGCATTTGTCACAGGAGCGTATTCACAAATCGGGACGCTTAACCTTTTTACTATATATGATGAGCGTGGCGAGATTGCCGATGTAATTGAAGATAATCTTGGTAAAAGTAATAATAATATGGAGGTTGTCACCGATATTATTGATACAGTTGTTGATAATAGTGGTGTTGAAGCAGAGAAGCTTTCGGAGCGGTTTAATCGTGGTGTATTTTCGATGATTTTTAATAATATTACAGACAGTGACTCGGTAGTATACGGGATGATAAATATTATTAATCAAGGGCTATTTAAGGGGCGGATTATGTATGGTCTGCAACTGCTTATAGGGACGGCGATTACAGCGGCATTTTGGTTCTTTATATCTAATTTGCTGCGGATTGGCGAGCGACGTTTTTTCATGGAGGCATCTTTTTATGATAAGATTCCTGCACGAAGAATATTGCTGCCAGTGGCGGTGAAGCGTTGGGTCAAGTCTTGTACGGTGATGTTCTTTGCGGCACTTTACCAATGGTTGTGGAACTTAACGATTGTTGGCGGTTTGATTAAGATGCAGTCGTATCGAATGGTGCCATATATTGTGGCAGAGAATCCCGACATTAATCACAAGGATGCTATTATGTTATCGCGAAAAATGATGGATGGCTACAAGTGGGAAGCTTTTAAGCTTGACCTTTCTTTTATCGGTTGGGGTATTCTGGGGATTTTGTCATTTGGACTTTTGAGTATTTTTTATGTTAATCCATATCAGACAGCGACAGGGACACAATTTTATTTTGCAGTTCGTGAGAACGCAATTAAGAAGCAAATTGAGAATTATGAGTTGCTAAATGATAAATATTTAGCTGAACAACCAGTTGTAGCAGGGCAAGAGGTGTTACATCAATATCCATCAGAGCTATTTTCCCTTCCTGAAGGAGCACGCAAAAAGTGGATTAAAACAGATTACATGCGTAGATATACAATCTGGTCATTGATTCTATTGTTTATTATCTTCTCGGTCTTTGGCTGGGTGTGGGAAGTTAGCTTGCATCTTGCGCAAGGTGGCTTCGTTAACCGCGGCGTGCTACAAGGACCATGGCTTCCTATTTATGGAAGTGGTGGCGTGTTAGTCTTAGTTCTCTTGCAAAAGGTGCGTAGTAGACCAGGGCTGACCTTTATCCTAACGGTGATAGTATGTGGTATCTTGGAGTATATGACGAGTTGGTATCTAGAGACTTTCAAAGGTCATAAGTGGTGGGATTATTCAGGATATTTATTGAATTTAAATGGTCGTATTTGTGCAGAAGGGTTGTTAGTATTTGGACTTGGTGGCTGTGCATTTATCTATTTATTTGCACCACGAATAGATGATTTGATTCAAAAGATTCCGCTAAAAATTCAGATTATCTTATGTGTGGTCTTGATGGGTTTGTTTATAACTGATGAAGTATACTCAAGCAAGCACCCTAATATGGGCACAGGTATCACGGATTATGCATATCGAGAAGTGGTGCCATATGATGATTTAGCTGATACAATTGAGCAGAAAAGGCTGGAAGTGCATCTAATTTAAGGAGAAAATGATGTATCATTATACAATGTTGCAATGGTTATTATTCTTATATATTTACTGTTTTCTAGGCTGGTGTTGGGAGACTAGTTATGTCTCGATTAAGAAAGGTAAATTCGAGAACAGAGGTTTCTTAAGAGGACCATTTCTGCCAATCTATGGGACGGGTGCAATTATGATGTTAATTGTCGCGGGACCATTTCGTGATAATCTTATCTTGACGTACTTTGCAGGAGTGGTTGGAGCGACAACGCTTGAGTTGGTAACGGGAATGGCGATGGAAATGATGTTTAAGGTACGCTATTGGGATTATTCTATGAAGTTTTGTAATTATAAGGGATATATCTGTCTAGGCTCATCGATAGCTTGGGGCTTTTTTACGATTATTCTAACTAGATATCTACATAATCCGATAGAGCGCTTGGTGCTAAGTGTACCACAAAATGTAATTAATGTTATCAGTATTATTTTGACGATTTATATAGTGACTGATTTTGCGTTATCATTTCATGGAGCCTTCAAATTGCGCGATATCTTGGATAAGGTGCATGGTATTGTGATAAAGAAGGGTGCTATTGAAGACCGGATTAATGCAATGATTGGTTTCTCTGATGGTAATTGGAAGCGGTTTATTTTACGACGCCACCTAGGTCGTATCAGAGGAAATGCAACGATGGTATCGCGTAAATATGCCAGTGCTTTACGTGATATAAAGGAATTTATGGCGAAACCTAAAGCCCATAAAAGACTTAAAGAGCTTATTAGGAGGTCTTGATAGATGGATAAGGTGTATGATGTGGTGATAGTCGGTGCGGGGCCTGGCGGAATGAGTGCAGCTATCTATGCAAAGCGAGCTGGGCTTGATACTTTATTGTTGGAGAAAGCTTATGTGAGTGGTGGTCAGATAATTAATACGATGGAGATTGACAATTATCCAGGATTGCCTAGGGTAGGTGGCATGGAATTGGCCAATAAGCTCAAAGCTCATGTTGAAGAGGTAGGCATCATATCTGTACAGGAAGAGGTTGTAGGGGTTTCGCTTGATAACGAATTAAAGCGGGTATTAACTAAGAATCATCAATATATAACTAGGAATGTGATTATTGCTACGGGCGCGAGACATCGTAGGTTAGGCATCATAGGTGAGTGGGAGCTAACGGGATTAGGGGTGTCTTATTGTGCGACTTGTGATGGGGCATTCTTTAAGAATAAGACGGTGGCAGTTATCGGTGGTGGTGATGTGGCGGTTGAAGATGCACTTTATCTAAGTCGGATGTGTAAGCAGGTTTACTTAATTCATCGTCGTGATATGCTTAGAGCTACGAAGGTCTTGCAAGAGCGGTTATTATCTGTGGCGAATATTATGGTGCTTTGGAATCAAGTCCCTGAACAGATTATTGGTGAGGGGCATGTAGAGCGGATATTATTAAGGGATGTCAATATCGAGATAACGCAGGAGGTGGATGTTGACGGGGTATTTGTGGCTGTTGGTATGAATCCGAATAGTGATACGTTTAAAGCTGTTGTCGAGCTTGATGAAAGCGGTTACATAAAAGCGGGTGAGGATTGTCGGACTAATGTTGCGGGCGTTTATGCGATTGGCGATGTTAGAACGAAGGAATTGCGTCAGATTATTACTGCGGCAGCGGATGGTGCGAATGTGGTTACTTCGGTGCAAGGTGATATTTAACTTTTTTGAAGGTGAATGAACTGGAGCAAAATATTCTGACAACAAATTCAATTGTTTGGTGTCAAGAGCTAAAATATTGCAAAATACACTTTGTCAAAAATGCACAATAATTACTCTAATAGACAAATATATTAACAAACCATAAGTTAACTAATGAATTATTTATACACATCGAAAAGAAGGAAAAAGTCGATAAAATGGACTTATGCACTAAGTTATACACATTATCCACAGAAAATTATGTTAATCACTTGCAAAAATGAGGCTAAAATAAGAACAAAAGTTTTGTGAATAAGTTCTGAAACGAAGTAAAAAGGAAAAAAATCGGCAAAAAAATTTGACTTTCCAATCGTCGAATAGCAATTGAAAAGATTATAAATTGTTTGTAAACATCATACAATTAAATCAATATTCAAAAAAATAAAGCCGCTTATAGGGCTTTATTTTTGGTTCGTCGCTTTTTAATTACTTTCAAACGAGTGAATTCTTCACGTTCTTTTTCTTCCAATGAATTAGTAATATCTTTGGTTAGTTGTTCGTAGTAGGGAAGGGTAATGTTACTTAGTGCATTGGCTCGCTTTTGGGTCTTCTTGATATTAGTAGCTAAGCGATAGGCGGAAGTCTCGACCATGGAAAGCTTGATAGTCAAATCCTTTACACGATTAAAGGCTTCTCTAGCTGCATCTAGAGATTCCCGAGTGCTATAGAAAGCATAGTTGGGATTCTCTTTGGCGGGATTAGCTTCAACCAAAGGAATCTCAGTACCCATAATACTACGCGTCTTAATTCTAATTGAATCTTCAACGGGGATGGAATGGGAGATAGTTTGAACCATATTGATACCCATTTCAATATTAGCCCGCTGTAGAGCGGTATATGCCTTTTTAAAGGTGTCATCTATTTGGTTTTGAATATCCTTAGCCTGGTCAATTAAATTCATTAATTCACGGATTAAGATGTTTCGTTTCTTATCCATTAAGTCGTAGCCTTGGCGTGATAGAGCTAAGGAATTTTTGGATAGGATTAAATTTCCTTTGGTGGGGAAAGTATTTGGATCCATCAAATCACCTCTATTCTGTTATTTCTTTGGCATCGGTATTAGCAGCCAAATCAATATCGGTAGGCTGGTAGTATTGCTCTAGGACTTTGGTATCGATTCGGTCTAGCTCTTCTTTGGGGAGCAAGCCAAGTAGATTCCAACCGATATCTAAGGTTTGTTCAATAGTACGATTATCGTAAGTGGACTGACCAATAAATTTCTCCTCGAAAGCATTTCCGAAGGTTAAGTACTTTTTATCTAGTGGAGATAACTCATCTTCACCAATAACGGAAGCTAATGATCTAGCATCACCGACTTTGGCATAGCAGGAGAATAATTGGTTGGCGATATCTTGATGGTCAGCTCTAGTATAGCCTTCACCAATGCCATCTTTCATCAAACGTGATAATGATGGCAGGACATTGACAGGTGGATAGATTGACTGACCTTGTAGCTTGCGGTCCAGTACGATTTGACCTTCGGTAATATAACCCGTTAAGTCGGGGATGGGATGAGTGATATCATCATTTGGCATCGTCAAAATAGGTATCTGGGTAACCGAGCCTTTGCCCCCGCTAATGATACCAGCCCGTTCGTAAAGAGTAGCAAGCTCGCTATAAAGATAGCCAGGATAGCCTTTTCGAGAAGGGATTTCACCGCGAGAAGAAGAGACTTCACGCATCGCCTCACAAAAGGAAGTCATGTCGGTCATAATAACAAGAATGTGCATATTCTTCTCGAAGGCTAGGTACTCAGCAGCAGTTAAGGCTACCTTTGGCGTAATCAAGCGTTCAATTACAGGGTCGTTAGCAAGGTTTAGGAACATTGTGACATGTTCAGAAACACCGCTTTCCTCAAAAGTTCGGCGAAAGAATTCCGCAACATCGTATTTGACCCCCATAGCAGCGAAGACGATGGCAAATTCCCCTTCGGAGTCGCTACCTAATGAGGCCTGTTGAACTATCTGTGCCGCCAATTGGTTATGAGGAAGACCATTACCAGAAAAAATTGGCAGTTTCTGTCCCCGAATCAAAGTAGTTAGCCCATCAATGGCAGAGATACCAGTTTGAATGTAGTTACGAGGGTATTCACGAGCGACAGGATTGAGTGGTAGTCCATTAATATTTATTTTGGTATCGGAGATAATAGGTCCAAGGTGATCAATTGGTGCACCAATACCATTAAATGTACGACCGAGAATATTTGATGAAAGTGCAATCTCCATTGGCTTACCCATCAATCGGGTGTGGGTATTGTTCAAAGACATATTATCAGTACCTTCAAATACCTGAATAACCGCTTTATCTTCATATACTTCGACAATACGCCCGAGCTTGCGGGTTTTACCGTCAACTATAAATTCGACCATTTCTTCAAAAAAAGCATTTTTGACACCTTCTAATACAACTAGAGGGCCATTTACTTCACTTAAGCCTAGATATTCTATTGGCATGTTTAACCCTCCTTATGCGTTCTTAGCTATGACAGTATCGTAAAATTTATCGATAGCTTTCTGGTAATCATCAAACATTTCGAGTTTATCATTGGGGATATCGTATTTGATAGCAATAACTTTCTCGAAAATATCATCCTCTTTGAGAATTGACATTGGCATGCCCATTATGGTTAAAGCTTTGGACTTTTTGTATAGGTAGAGAATAATCTCCATCATCTTATATTGTTTTTCTAGCGGTACGCAAGTATCTTCTTGGTGGAAAGCATTTTGTTGCAGGAAGCCAAGTCTAATCACACGAGCAATCTCTAAAATTAGTTTTTGGTCATCGGGTAGAACATCGCTACCTATTAGCTTCACAATTTCCATCAAAGAGCTTTCTTGATTAAGAATGGTCATAAGCTGATTACGCAAATCAACAAAATTTTTGTTGATGTGATCTTTGTACCATGGTGCAAGGTCTTGTAAATATTCGCTATAGCTAGTCAACCAGTGAATAGCTGGAAAATGACGAGCATAGGCTAAGGATTTATCAAGTCCCCAGAAACAACGAACGAAACGTTTGGTATTCATAGTTACTGGTTCGGAAAAGTCGCCGCCTTGTGGAGATACAGCACCAATAATAGTGACACTTCCTTCGGTATGGTTGAGATTTTCCATCATTCCCGCACGTTCATAAAAAGCGGATAACCGAGATGCTAAATAAGCTGGGAAGCCTTCTTCAGCAGGCATCTCTTCAAGACGTCCTGATAACTCCCTTAAAGCCTCAGCCCACCGAGAGGTGGAATCAGCCATAATGGCTACGTCATACCCCATGTCGCGATAATATTCGGCTAAGGTAAGTCCAGTATAAATAGATGCTTCACGCGCAGCTACAGGCATGTTTGAAGTATTAGCGATTAAGGAAGTCCGGTCCATTAATGGATTACCACTTTTAGGGTCAATTAGTTTACCGAATTCTTCTAGAACTTGGGTCATTTCATTTCCGCGTTCACCACAACCAATGTAAATAATGATATCAGCATCAGACCATTTGGCGATTTGATGTTGGGTCATTGTCTTACCAGTCCCGAAACCACCAGGAACAGCAGCAGTGCCACCTTTAGCAATGGGAAACATTGTATCTAGAATTCGTTGACCGGTGATGAGTGGCACAGCGGCAGAATGGCGTTTAGTCACTGGGCGAGGAATTCGAATAGGCCATTTTTGCATAAGGGAAATATCTTTGGTAGTACCGTCGCTCATCTCGATAGTGATAATTGTATCGGTAATTGTATAAGCACCGTCAGAGACAGCCTTAATAACAGTACCACTAATATCTGGGGGAACCATAGATTTATGAACGATGGATTTAGTTTCGTTGGTTTCAGCAATAATAGTGCCGGGTTGAACGTTATCTCCTTTGGCGACAACTACGTGGACATCCCATTTCTTGTCTTGGTCAAGAGCATCGACAGAGACTCCACGGCTGATATATTTGCCAGAATTCTCGGCGATTTTACTTAATGGACGTTGTACCCCATCAAAGATATTACTTAAGATACCAGGACCTAAAATTACTGAAATAGCATCACCAGTTGAAACGACCAAATCGCCCGGTCGAAGACCAGTGGTTTCTTCGAAGACTTGAATAGTGGTGATCTTTTTGTTGAGGTTAATTACTTCCCCAACTAGTCGCTCTTTGCCAACATAGACCATTTCACCAATCCGAAATCCAGGTTGTTCTTTTAGGTACACAACGGGACCGTTTACACCATAAATTGTTCCAGTCATGCTCATAGCGCAGAACCTCCATTAAACGTGAATTTTGCTTTTGTATCGCTTACTAGCGTTAGGAAGGAATCATCAATTAAAATATTTTTGGAGCGAATAACAGCTCTCATACCACCTTTGAAAGTCTCTTTTGATAGATTAAAGGTAATGTGATCATTTCTAAATTGAGATTTTAAGAGTTCCAAATATTTTTCGTCAGAGGGGTCGATATAGATAATCATTTCATCACCATCAGCAAAATCGACAGCAGCAGTTACTTGACGCAATAACATATCCTTATATTCGGGGGTTTCTTTAAAGGTCTTAAGCTTCTCGGAAACTTCGATAAATAGCTGTTCTTTAAGGGTGTCTTGAATCTCTGAGAGCTGACGCTTGATTTTAAGTTGCTCAGTCGATATTGCCTTATTGAAATCACGTTTTAGTTTATCGGATTCCGCAGATAGTTCGGCGGCAGCCTGACGGTGCTTCGTTTCAACATGTTCTTCGAATAACTTATCCAAGACATTTTGCTGGGTATCAATAATTTTCTGTGCATCTTCACGGGCACTTTTTATTGATAAATCATAAAAATGTTGTAGTTTTTCTTCGGTATTCACTATTTATCACCTTCTTCGTTATTAGAATCAAATTATTAATTTAAATAGGAAAATATTTCTATAGATTCAAGCCAATAGATTCATTTACATAGGATGTAATGAAGTCGGATTTTCGTCCAGTTCCATGGCGGTCGGGTATCTCAATCAACAGTGGTAGCTTGTGAGAAAGTTTCATCTCATCAATAATCTCGGGGAACTCTTTACCGAATTTCTCTGTCAATAGAATAATTCCGATTTCTTTATCAGCGATGCTTCGCTCTAAAGCAAGACGCAGTTCTTCGCGTTCGTGAACGACAATGCCCTCCACACCAGCCAGTCGCATACCAGTTTGAGTATCTACATTATCACTAATTAGAAACATCTTCATTAGATTAAAGTGCTCCTAGAATCATGAAGGAAATAATCAGCCCATAAAGAGCAATACCTTCAGCTAGACCTACAAAGATTAGCGATTTACCAAGAATACTTTGGTCTTCACTAATTGCACCAAGGGCAGCAGATGCAGCACTGGCTACTGCGACGCCACCACCAATACATGATAATCCAGTTACAAGTGCAGCTGCCAAGTAGCCCATGCCGGTTGCAAGGGATGCGTCACCACTGGTTGCAGCAGCAAATACATCAGTTTTGCCAACAAGCATAATGGCAGAAGCGATAATCATGGTGCCAAAGAAAAAGAATACATTAACACCAAGAGCGGTTTTGTAGCGGCTGGCATTTTTTTGGCCGATTAAATAAGTCCCAAAGGGAATAATAATACTTAAAACTAAAGTAATAGCTAGAGTGATTTGGATTAACATTGTCATTTTGCATGATCTCCTTTTCTGTGTTTATCTTTTAAAAAGGGACTAAATTCCACACCAGTTCCCTTGTAAAACCGACTAAATATTTCGTAGTATTCAAGACGCAATACCTGAATTCCTACGACTAATCCTTCCATTCCGCAAACAAATAGATTACCAAGAATAACGACAACCCAGTTAATGTTACCGCCACTCTCAGTGGCACCAGCCAAAGTTAAAACGACATGCATCATCGCGGCATGGCTAAGTGCGAAGGCACCAATACGGACGAAGGATAAGGTATTTGAAAAATAGCTCAACAGTACTTCAAATAGTTCAAAGAAACCTTGAACGAAAAACATTCCTTTAGAATCAGGAAACAATCCGACTTTCTTTTCAACTAAGCGTGTTAGTGGTTCTTTTAAGAAAATCATCAGTAGCGGAATCACGAACATAAGGATTAGGACTACTGTTGCGGGGAATGGTCGATCGTTCATAAATAAAGCGATGATTGCGACGATTGAGCCATAAAAGACTAGGCCGGCAATCGCATTGTGGTCAAACCAAGTATTTTCAATGTCTTTGGTCTTTATCGCATTGATAATATGAAAGACTATTGATATTAATATAATGAACATTCCAAAAGCAATAGCAACGACAAATACGGTATTTAGTTTCCCGACGAAAGGAACGGTCATCATGCTTTCCATTGGACGTAGCCAGATGGCGGGGATGACATCCTCAAAGCCGAAGAAGCTACCGAACATAAAGCCGAAAATAGTCGAAAAGATACCTGCAGTTCCGACGATGGCACCTAAATCCATTTTCTTGAAGTGATATAACAAGAAGCCAATAAGTGTTATGGATAAGCCTTGCCCAACATCACCAAACATTGCTCCAAAGATGAAGGCATATGTTAATGAAACGAAGATAGTTGGGTCGATTTCGTTGTAGGCTGGTAAACCATACATACGAACAAATAATTCGAAGGGCTTGAAAATCTTAGGGTTCTTCAATTTCGTTGGTGGATGAAGTGAGAAGTTCTCTTGGTCGCTTTCAATAAAGCAATAGAGGTTTGAATCATTTTTCACCTCTTCACTGAAAGCAGCAATATCTTTCTCGGTCATCCAACCGCAGATGATGTAGAAGACTTCAAAATCATCATCTCTAGTACAGGCGGCCAGCTTTCTAATATCAAAGTTCTGTGAAAAAGAATCCAAAGCATCACGTGCAATCACGGTCTGGACTCGGTTATTGGCAAGTAATTGATTGATTTGGTCCTGGCACTTAGCGATATCCGCTTCGACCTGTGCATGGCGCTTATTCATTTCGTTAATGGCGTCTTCGGGGACACCTTGGTACTCGTCAGGTAAGAAAATCACTTCAAAATGCATTGAAGAATAAACAGCGTCTATCTTTTTGAGTTGTGAACGCGGGCAGAAGTAAAGCCCCCATATATACGAATCATCTTCACCACAAGGGTAGAAATAAGTGTCGTAGTTGGCATAAACGTAATCAAGGAATTTGCCATAGTGCTCTCGAGAAATTCGCCCAAAGCGGTAGCGGATGAATTCGTAATCCCATAAAGTCGATAAGTTATAATCAAAATTCTTAAATGGAAGTAGACGCTTAATGGAGCTAGATAACTCGCTCTTTTGCTTGTCGAGGTCATCGAGTTGCTGCTTGAGTGGAGTATAGTGTTGGTCGAGATATTCGATATGTGAGATAGCTTCCTCAAGTGATAGCATAGGGGTGTCAGAGGAAATATCTTCAGCAAGGTACGAACAAAATTCATTAGCTTTATTAAGGTGTTCTTTGTAAGGATTAATCTGAATATAGGGGGTCAAATTCTTAACACTTTGTAGTTCTGATAAAGCATTTTCAAGATGAATCTCATATTTAGATATATAATCGTGTACAATCCGGTCGATGTCAGCTTGAGGGCCGGTAATACTTAGAAATTTCATTTTTTCAATCAATGAAGTATCCCTCCAGGTTTAATATTTGAAAATATGTTCTAGGGTGTTGCTTGGTTCTAGTTCATATCTAATGCATTCTAAAGCGATTGTTACTTGTTGAATCTCGTGTTCTTTGGTGTGTAGATAGCGATATACAGCGGCGATTGAGTACGGGTGTCGAGTGGTCTCTAGACTGAGAATCTTTCGCAAAATAAAGCTATACATCTGTTCAAGCGTATGTGGTTGAAGGTCAGGATAGTGTGAGCCGTAATACGTATTAGCCAAAGCTTGATTAAAGGTATCATCATCCTCAGCTTCGACCAGAGCCGAAATATCACTTTTCTTTAATTTGTAAGTGACAGGAATGGTCAGGGCATAAATAGCAGGTGATGACATGTTGTAAAATTTGCGCGACCGATAAATCCATTGAAGATTTAGCAAATCAATCTGGTTACCAAAAGAGTTAGTAACTGTCGCTAAGTCATTCTTAGACAGAAATCTAGCTTTGCGTTTCCATAGCAGACTAAAGTAATATAAATCAAGGGCAATCTCATAATCAAAAAGAGATGGATTCTCGATGTGAGTCATCCGTGAAAGTGGTTTATAATATTCACTCCCTTTTAAATTATTAATAAATTCTTCGGATGAAGTCGACTTAGTTAGCAGGTCGATGTCTAGCTTGGAGTGATGGTCAAAAAAGTCTTTAAACAATGATATGTCGATATCAATTCCGTGCTGAGACAAAATGGTGTTGAGACAATTCTTGACAATCTGAATCTCGTAGCGTTTAAAATACAGGTCTAAGAAAACACGTTGCTTGGCGTTAGCGAAACGGTAAATCCGTGCAAAGTCCTTATAAACTGAATTCATTAGTAGCTTCTCTATTTTGCCACGATGCAAATTATGGTTATCAAGTTGTGCTAAAGTCTCCACGTAAGAAGGTTTTTGTCGTAGATAAGCAACAGCAAGTGGAACCGAAGGTATTTCGGCAAGTTCTCGAAAATCGTTGTCAGTCAATAGCTGACTTTGCATTGCCCGAAGCTTAGTGACTAGACCACTATACGATAATAAATTTCTCATTAAAGTCACACCCCAATTATTTTCTTATATATCTCTTCAGATACGGTATTATGATGTGCTTGGTAGTAACTTTTTAGCGAAGTTAAATTCTTTTCGGTATCAGACCTTAACTTGGCCAAAGCATCGTTAGTTTGATTCTGGAGGTTCTGTCGCAAAGTGTCTAATTTTTGGCTGGTATCCTCGTCAACAGTGTTGTCAAAAGCCGTGGATTTATCATGCATTCGTTTATTCAGCGCACTAGCTTGTTCATGTGCATCTTCCATGATTTTCTTAGCAGCAATTTCGATTTCGGATAATTTCTTAATAACTGTTTCCATATACTATCTCCCAACATTAATACTTTGATTAAAGCAAAAACATCTTTCCTTTTATAATACACCTTTTTTACAAAAATACCATAGCAAATTTGACGTTTTTATAGTACAATTATTGAAGCTTTATTAAGCAAATTTAAGGTTTTTGTAACGATGATTAAATGAACACTTGATTTTGCTAATAAATAGACGATGAACCGTCATTTTAAGGCATTAGATTAGAAAGCAGGAATAGTATTATGAGATTAAGGAATATCAGAGGTGCGAAAGAGCAAATTGCAAGTAGCCCACTGGTCGTTCAGACCCCCAAAGATTTAAAAGGGAAATGGTATGAAAAGTTTGGGAACCAGAACCCTATTTATATAGAAGTAGGAATGGGAAAAGGTCGGTTTATTAAAGAATTGGCTAGGCAGAATCCACAGATTAATTATCTGGGAATTGAGATGTATGACAGTGTTTTGCTTAGAGCCTTGCAAAAAGCTGAGCAACAAGAAAGCTTGTCGAATCTCTTCTTTATATGTATGGACGCACGTGAACTGCCAGAGGTGTTTGCTAAAGGAGAAGTGGCTAAGATATATCTTAATTTCTCTGACCCATGGCCAAAAGATAGACATGCTAAGCGCAGATTGACAGCGCGACAATTTCTTGAACGGTATGACCAAATATTGGTTAAGGATGGAGAAATCGAATTTAAAACAGATAATCGAGATTTATTTGAATTCTCTTTAGCAGAAGGGCAGCACTTGCCGTGGCAAGTGAAGGAGCATACATTTGATTTGCATGGAGATGAGCGCCTTAATATAGGAAATGTCATGACTGAGTACGAAGAGAAATTCTCCTTATTAGGGAATCCGATTCACAAGATGATAATTGATAGGGAAAAGTCCATAAAATAGCAATCAAAAAACTAAAATATTTGTAGAAATATTTGTTGTAAAAAAGGTTGCTTTTTCAAGCTATTTCACTTATAATTGGTTTTATTCTCGTCGAGAAAAATATATAGATATGCGCGATTAGCTCAGTTGGCAGAGCACCTGACTCTTAATCAGGGTGTCTGGGGTTCGAACCCCCAATCGCGTATTCCAATCCATATGGAGTGGAACATATGAGGAGGGCGGTCTAGTCATTGATGCTGGGCTGTTCTTTTTTATTGTATTTTTTATTAGAATGCTATAAAATTGTAGTAGGTGATAAAATAATGATAAAATTACGACGGGAGAATGATAATGATTAAAATAAGACCAGTTTCAGATTTAAGGAATAAATTCCCAGAAGTAGAGAGAGTTGTTAGAGAAGGAGAGCCAGTATATTTGACAAAGAATGGTTATGGCTCAATGGTTGTATTGAGTTTAGAGGCATATGCAAAATTATCTAGTGGAGTAGAATTGGCACTTGATCAAGCAGATATGCAAGCGTTAGAAGACGAAACCAGATTGACACACATTGATGTATTTTCAAAAGCGAGAAAGGCATTGAATGGGTAAGAAAACATACAAGTTAAGATATCTTCCGCTATTTTCTGAAGACTTGGAAGAAAAATTGTTGTATATTGCTGAAAAGTTACAAAATCCGCAGGCTGCGAATGAGTTACTTGATGCAGTAGAAAAGTCAATAGTAGAACGACTACTAGATGCAGAAAAGTTCGAAGAATATCACTCTATCAAAGAAAGAGCATATCCGTATTATCGTATCTATGTGAAAAACTTTGTCATTTATTATGTGGTTATTAGTGGTGGAGAAAGTGAAGCGATAATGGAAGTTCGCAGATTTTTATATGCAGGACAAAATAGAGAAGATATAATTTGAAAACATTGAACATTATAGTAAAGGTTTGTATACTGATGGTAATGGTGTGTTCTAATCTATATGGAGTGGAATATATGAGGAGGGCGGTCTAGTCATTGATGCTAGGCGGTTCTTTTTGCGTTATGGCAATAAGCCATCGAGATTATGGCTTGGGAATGAAATTAAGTTGCAGTTGCATACCCATGCCGTCAGCCAACCGTTTTAGCATATTAAGGCTGGGATTTCGCGTGCCATTCTCAATCTTACTGATATCGGCTTGACTAATGCCTGTTTTCTTTGATAATTCTTGTTGTGTAATGTGGATACTTATTCGCGCGTCAACAAGAGCACGAATGACATCAAACTCAGGTTGGAGATTTTCGTACTCCTTTTTAAAATCAGAGTTCTTCATTTGTTCATCAAAAAATTGATTGAAAGTTTTCATTTTGTTTTACCAAACCTTTCGAGGTAATCAGCCCGATGCTCTCGAGCGATGTTAAGTTCATTTGGTGGGGTCTTTTGACTTTTTTTAATGAAACCATTGGTCAAAATTATTCTTCCGTTATAGTGGAAAAAATATAAAATCCTAGCTGTGTTGCTGCCAACCTTGCCGCGTATTTCAAAAATACTCTCTCCTAGGTTCTTGCTGTATGGCTCTCGTAACATATTGCTATATTCTTGTAGTATCTGTAGGAGCCCAGTTAATTTGGCTCGCATCTTAATATCTGAATTAATTAAAAATTCTTCGGCAGGTTTTTTGCCATTTTCTTTTTCATAAAATATTATTTCAAACACTTATTTTACCCTTTGCATAGGTGGTGTTTAATATAGTGTATGGTATATATGCCATATAGTCAACTATAAAAACGGATTATTGAGTTACAATTTTGTGAAATATTGGGGGGGGG
>JGI994J12354_10000055_pt1 | contig 97471 bp, 82 predicted proteins | sample IntmicLarv3ML3BL_FD_12354 | JGI IMG/M metagenome (IMG submission 12354) | reverse complement strand
CCCCGAGCGCGCTTAAATAATAGCTTTGCTGGCATTTCGCTTTTTGTACAGAGTGCAATTTTTGATTCATCTTTTGTTGATGATATATCAAGTATACTGACAATTTTTATTTATGAAAATTTCAATTTCATAAATTTATGTTTTGAAAAATTACTTTTTGTTTTTTCAAAATTTGTAACTTTTTTCATAAAAATTTTACGCCTGATTTCCTGTTCAAAAATTTATGTTTTTGAATCACAAATTTCATTTCAAATTTCCTCAAAAAAATCCGTAAAAATTTTCAGTAATTTTCAGTCTGATTTTTCTCCGAATTTCAGCTCGCAAATCAGAAATATTTTTTCCGATTCGGGAAATTTTTTCTACCAACAAATTTTAAGAAAAAACGAAGTCCACCTTTTTGGAATCATATCCTTAAATTGGCATCGAAGGACGAAGTCTGCCTATTTCAAGACTACAAAAAGTCTGATTAATCAAACAATAAACAAACAACTATATTCATAATATGAAAATTAATTCATTAAAAAAATCTATAATCAAGAAAGCGACTATTGCATTTGCATTAGCGTCTCTTTCTATTTCAACAGCTCAAGCAACAGATTTCATCTATGAGTCTCCAAGCGATGATATTCGTGTTGAGTACGCTTCCGAAAATTCAGGAAATATACGAGTTTCCGCTGGTGCAAGGCTTGGTTTTTATCAATCTACATTAGGTTATTCTGGTGGTAGTTTTGAGGTTGTCGTAACTCATGGTGGCGTTTTTATGTTAGCGCGCAGCACACTTAATGCTTCCAATATATTTACACATGACGCTGGTGGTATCTATATTGATTATAGTGACGTATTTGTAGGTTATGCAGGTGTTTTTGATGAATCGAGTGGTAGTATTTATAATCTTAACGCGTCAAAGCTAATTTCTGAAGGTGGTATTGCTGTTGGTGCAATTAACGCGGATTATGGTTCTTATGTAGAAGCAGAATATGGAGTTCAACTGAGTAGCTTGCACTTGACTGATGGTTCAATTTTGAAAACGAATACTCAGGCATATATAGGTGCGGCTGTTCTTTCTGGAGGTGCACTGATTGATTTTACAATAACTACTAAATCAGAATATAATAGTATTTATTTTGAATCATTGATAGTTGATTCTCCAGCAACAATCCAACTTGGTTTTAATGATTCTTTCATCGGTACAATTGTAGACGCTGGTGATAGATCATTCAATTTCAGTATTTATGATTATATTATTTTTGAAACAACGATAACAGGAAGTGAATATCTAGATTTCTGTGTAGCAGGATCTAGTGAAACATATACTTGGAATCTTGTTGATTTAGGTGGTGGCGAATATGTGTTAGCCGATATTTCTGTTATTCCAGAACCTAGTACTTATGCGGCAATCTTTGGAGTATTGTCATTTGCTTTAGCAATCTATCGTAGACGCAAATAAACAAGAGTAAATAATTTTTAGTTCTGAAATTGTAAAACATACCAGTTTGAATCTTGTTTTACAATGGAAGCAAAAGAGGAAGCACGGCAATGAGAATTCATATTCTTAAATTCAGTGACAAAGGACGAAGTACGGCAAACTGGGTTTGCATCTATAGCCCTTGCGGAGCGTTCACTTTGTGAACATCACACATTATGCAATGAAAAATGTTTCCTTAAACTAGAATTAAAGGACGAAGTCCGCCAATGGGAATCATATTCTTAAACTGGAATCAAAGCACGAAGTGCGCCTCTTCAAAAACTACAAAAAATTTGTGTGTTAGTTAGTTTTCGAATCGAAAATTTCTGACATATTATAGTTGATTAGTATCACGGACGAGTAGGTGAATGTAAAAATTCTCTTATTCGTCCGTTTCTTTTTTTAGTTGGAAGGGGATTAATACGGAAGCATTGGGCTTTTCTTGTCGTCAGACTGTCGCTGGATGGAGGAGGAACGCTATTGCATAAATAATTTTTCATTCAGCTAATCGCATATAGCAATTGCGAAGCAATGCGGTATGTCTTCTTTGCAGTACACCCTAATCGCTGCAAGTCGCACTTGCTTTGGGTTGTAAGGGCTTTTTTTCATTCACAGTCCTTGCTCGGGGGGTCGGGGGCAGACGCTCCCTAAAAAAAACTGTGAAATATAAAATAAATAATATAAAAAAATGCGCCCTTCGTTAAATAAAAATTATTTAACAAATGCGCATTTTTTATTTTGAAGTATGACCGTATTGGATTTTATTCTTGAATCCAGCATCAAAGCACGAAGTGCGCCCCTTTCAATCTTTAAAGAGAGTCGATGACTTCGGCTAGTTGGGCGATTGTCATTTCTGGGATAGGTTGCACGTTTTGAGCTTTTTCTGCACCTATCAAGCTTAAGAGGTCGATTTGAAAATTTATCATTGTTACAGAATCAAGTCCTGGGATATCTTCAAATTTTGTGTCAGGTGTGATTTCTATATTCTCAGCGTCTATGTTAGACATTCTGATTGCTTTGATTATATCGTTTATTAAAGATTCGTTCATAGTTCTTTCTTTTTAAAATTATGCGCTTTGTTGTTTGAAAATTATTCGATAGAAAAAGTTTGTTAGTTTGCCAATGTAAATTGCAAATATGTTTAAAGATGTAACATAGAATGTAAATGCTAATATCAAAATTTGCATTATTGCGCCTGTCACAAAGTTTACTCCGATGCAGTCCATTAGTGGATATATTGCATATTTTGCCATCAAGACTACAAAGTACAGATGCAAGAAGTATACAGACATACAGTTTGTTCCGACCTGAGTAAAGAGCTTAAATTTGCGACCTGGGAAGAATCCGAACAAAGTGAAAATTATAGAACCACTGATTAAATAATATACGAGCGTAACAAGGATATAATTGAAAATTCCAGTTTCATTAAAGTTGCCTGGGCTCAATGGAATCTTGCATACGACGCTAAGCAAGAACGCAAGACCGGCAGACAATATTAAGCAAATCGGGGCAATGTATTTTGTCTTTGAAATTCGCATTTTAATGATGTTTGCCCAGCTAAGATTCAAGCCAAGAAAATAAAATGGCATATATCTGAAAAGACCTCTATACCACTCGTCGCCCATAAACGCCGAGGATACGCCGAGAGCCAAAACAAGTATCATATAATATTTTACTTTGACAATTACAGGTGCGCAGAGTCTCCAAATGACTACAGCGACGATGTACCACAGCAATGAAAAATTATCAACAGATGGCACAAGTACTTTATATAAAATTCCTAAGTCTAAACCGTTCGTGAAATAGTAAATTAATCCGCGTTCAGGCGCTAGAATCAAAAATCCTGCGAAGAAAAGCGCGATAGTTCTTTCGATAGAAAAAGATGCTTTGTTTGAAAACACTTCTTTGCTATGATGAAATCCCGAGCCAAAAGAAAAAATAGGCATAGAGATCGGTAATAGCATTAGCATAATTACCTTTATTATAGGTGTAGATGCATAGGAAGATAAATGTCCTATTGCGACGCCCATAATTGATATTGCTCGAAGATTATTTACTAAGAATAAATGTTTTGGAGAATAAAGTTCTTTAGTTAAATTGGGATTGCTCATATTAAATTGTATCTATAAAAAAGGCGCTTGTTAAGAAAAACAAAACGCCATATTATCTTTTTCTTAGGCAGTTTATGCTTGTGAAATATGAGTTATTGTCAAGTACAAAGCCCTTAGAAGCTGAGAAGCTCGCTTACATTCCAGATAGCACTATTTCGATTGATGTCTTCTAATCCGTTGCCAAAAATAATGAGCTTAGTAGTATCTGGCGATTTGCCTTCAGGGAAGAATGCATTTGAAAATTGGAAGAGTCCTGGTATTGGACATATCTCATTCATTAAAGAAAATCTGTATAAGAAGTCTGTTCCGAAAATCGCGATTTTGCGCGCTTGGAGAGTATCTATATTGATAGCCCAAACGTGAGTATTCAAATATTCGCAAGATCCTTTGGCGTAGGGTTCGTTAGACGTAGCACAGATAAAATAATTACCAAGTATAGTAGAAAAGAAAGTTACACCCTCGACTTTTAAAATTCTATTTTCTTTGCCTGATTTTTTGTCGTAAATAGTAACATAGTCGTCACCATTCGGAGCGTCTGGAGTCAAGAAAAGCTTGTCGGGTAAAACGCGAATTTCAAAATATCTATTCTTTTGATCTCCGTGAAGTACAGTTTTGACATCTTTGAAATCAAGAGATGCTCTTGTTAAAAAAGTTTCTGAATTATCATCGCCAGTTGCAATCCAAACGCAATTTTCATAAGGGTCGAATTCTACTGCGTGAATGTGGCGGATAGTTTTTTCTGGATATGTATAAACTTTTTCCCACAACTTTCCATCGGGAGAACTCTTGAAAACATTCACTCCGCGTCGTTCAGGATTTGAAATATACTCGCCATAATAAAAATGATTATCCTTATCAACAGTCAAAGAAATCGGACGACTTTCAGGAGTTTTTGAAATCAGAGCTCCTTTTTTCTCACCAGCAGGAATCAAATAAACTCCGCCTTTTGTAGTGAAAGCAATGTTGCCGTTAGGAGCGATTTTTAGTCTGTGAACTTCAATGCGGGCAATGCGTCTGAAAATGTCAGAGCCCATGAATGCTTTATAGAAAGTCGAAAGATTACTGTAATCAATATCAGCAACGTGCTCGAAAGTCTTGCCGAAATCTTTTGTGCGGACAATAAAATTGTCTTTCTGACAGTAGAGAAAATCGTCGTGAAAAGTCAGAGCTTTGATGCCTTGTAAAATAGATTCAACATTATTGATGTTAAGCTTATCGCTTGAATATCTTTCTGCAACAGGGATTTCACTTTTAGGAATGCATACTGCAATATATATTGCTAAGGTCAAAAAAGCGAGCAGGGCAATTCCACAAAAAAATTTAAAAAACAAAAAAAGTTTCTTCAACATAATCTCTAAGAATCTAAATCAACCTCTCATATCGTCAATCTTTTAAAGTTCGGAAGGGGCGGACTTAGTCCTTTGTTACTAATTTAAGGATGAGCTTTCTAACTGACTACTTAATTACTCCAACTTCGCTTGAGAACTTTCTATTATAAAATACAAATCTTCACTGTACATTGTGTGATGTCCGCGAAGAGGACGCTCCGAATGGGCTATGGAAGCAGGCCACTGCCTGCTTTGGGTTGCAAGGGCTTTTCCCATTCACAGCCCTTGCTGGATTCAAAAGGCAAAGCCTTTTGCGGTTTATAGGGTAAAGCCCTACAAAGAAAGCCTTTAATCAAGAGATAAAGCACATAGTGCGCCTCTTTAGAAACTAAAAAAAATACAAAAAGGACATTTTACTTAATAAGAATTCTTATCAATAAAATGCCCTTTTTAAATAAATTCCTTTATTACGATCTTGGTTTGCGAGAGGTGCGCCATTTATCGCGGTGGTTGACGACCCAATCTATTAGGGCGCGTTCAAAGCCAATATCTCGACCGTTTTTTTCAGATTCTAACCATTTATGGCGCATTATTTCTTGGCGTTCAGCGTCGAATTCCTGAAACAATTTGGATTTATTCAGTGAAAAATCTTTTTTAGGTACGCTGCTTTTCGGTTCGGACATTTGTAAGAAATATTTTTAAAAGCTAAGTAAATTTGTTTATAAAATCAAGCTATTTGTTATATCGGATTTTTTTTTGTGAAAGTGTATTTTTATAAACTCGCAGAATTGTATCGCTTGCTTCTTCGAGGTTTTTTCCATCGAGCGCGACTAAGATTCCGCTTTTAAGATAGAATTTTTTTCTTTCTTCTAACAATGATCTTATTTTTTCAAGAGGATTATCTACATTTAATAAAGGGCGTTTGTTTGAAAATTTGGAGCGTTCTAAAATTGTTTCTGGCGGAAGGAATAGGCAGATAGAAATTCCTTTAGATTTTACTAATTGTGGCATATCATCGCGACAAGTTAATCCGCCTCCGCAAGAGATTACGCATCCAGATTCTGGGTGACCATTTTCGATAAATTCGCGTTCTAATTCACGAAATTTTTCTTCTCCGAAATTTTTGAAAATATCTGAAACAGGCATTTTCATTTTCTTTTCGATTTCTGCGTCAGAGTCGAGAAATTGCATATCTAGAGCGAGAGCAACGCGTCTGCCGATAGCGCTTTTTCCAGTTGCCATAAATCCCACAAGATACAAATTTGGCTTGAGATTTTTTGTTTTTGCAACTGAATTTTGATTCTCCATCTATTTATTAATATTTTGATTTTTATTTTGATTTGCAAGATTAAAGCTTGCTTGAATTGCTCAAAAAATATTTCTTTATTGTATGAATTTAATTAAGAAATGGATAAAGAAATTTATGAGCAGAAACACTACTGCCCATAAATCACCTACTAAGCGCAGTAAGTGGACTAAGAAAGTTTATGATGAAAAAAGTTCTGAGAAAAACTTCCAAAAGCGCGACAAAAAAGATTTTCAAAACAACAGAAAAAGCTCTAAGAATTTCAAAGAAAGAAGAGATTCTGATTCATTCAAAAAAGGTTCAAATTCTCCCAAACAAAAATTCGAAAAGCGCAAGAAGTTTGATAGAAATGATGATAAAAAAGCTATCTTTGAAAATGTTCAAAAAATCAGTAAAAAAGCGCCTAGCGTTGAGTCTTTGCCAGAAGATAAGGCTTATCTTGAAAACACAGAGCTCTTTGGCAATTTAGGTTTGAACGACAAAATTTTGGCTGCAATTGATAAGCTATCTTATAGCGAACCTACGGAAATCCAATCTAAAGCAATTCCTGTAATTTTAGAAGGTAAAGACATCATTGGTACAGCTCAAACTGGTACTGGAAAAACAGCGGCATTTTCTTTACCTATTTTGCAAAGATTAGATGCTCACGAGTCTGTGGTTCGTTGCTTGATTCTTGCGCCAACTCGCGAGCTTGCGGCTCAGATTTCCACAGCTATTGATATGTATTCAAAGCATTTGGGTCTGCGTTGTGTTTTGGTTCAGGGCGGAACTTCAATGCAAAAGCAGCTCACAGAAATCGCTCAGGGGGCAGACATCATTGTTGCAACTCCAGGCAGAATTTTAGATTACATCAAAAGTAAAGCAGTCTCGTTAAGCTCTATAAAATATCTGATTATGGACGAGGTCGACAGAATGTTTGATATGGGATTTATTGAAGATGTCAGCGCGATAATTTCTGCTTGTCCTAAGGATAGGCAAACGCTCTTTTTCTCTGCAACTATGCCAGATGCTGTGCAAAAGTTGTCTTCGTGGGCGCTTAAGAATCCTGAGCGTATAGAAATCGGATTGATTCATACTCCTGCGGAAACTATCGACCACTGCGTGTATCCTGTTGATAGAATGCAAAAATACGATTTCCTTTTACATCTGTTGAATACAATGAAAGACAAAATTATCATTGTGTTTACTCGCACAAGAATGGACGCAGATAGAATAGGTGAACGCCTTACAGATTTAGGATTTAAAGTTTCCACACTTCACTCCGATAAGAGTCAGAAAGAAAGAGATGCTTCTCTTAAAAATTTCAAAGATGGAAATACAAATATTTTGGTTGCAACAGATATCGCGTCAAGAGGTCTTGATATAAGCAATGTCGCAGTTGTGATAAATTACAATGTTCCAGAACATTCAGAAGATTATGTTCATCGTATCGGCCGCACTGGCAGAGCAAAGCAAGATGGCAAAGCTATCACTTTGTATTCGTCAGATGAATTTGATTTCTTGGCGCGAATCGAGCGATTTATAAATAATCCTATAGAACGTCGTAAATTGGACGATTTTGAATATCTGCACGAACCGATTTTAAATACAATTAAAAAAGCACGTAAAAGAAATAGATAATGAATAATTGCGAAAAAGCTAAAATCGCCGAAGTGTGTTCGACTCCGTTTGGATACGCAACTTTTGTGCAGTGCGAGAGCAAAACATTTGTAATTTATATGGATAAATGTAGCGGAGCTGCACTTGCGAACTCGTTGACTAAAGTGGAATCTCCACGTCCGTTGACTCATGAATTTATGTGTTCAATGTTGGACGGGTTGGAATGTAAAATCGAGTGCGTGGTAGTTACAGGCGCTGATGCAGGAACTTTTTTTGCAGCGGTGAAAATAAAAATGGATAACGAAATAGGTTCTAAAATTGTAGATATTGATGGACGTCCTAGCGATTTATTTTCCTTAGCATTGAGAATGAATGCTCCGATTTATGTTAGCAATAAAGTGTTAGAATCGGTTAATGATGCTAGCAAATTACTAATGCAAATCAAACCTCAATGAAGATAGATTTTGCCCAAAAGCCGACGGCTTTGGCTCCGATGCAAGACATCACAGATGCGCATTTTTTTGCAACGATTGCACAATTAGGTGCGCCAGATTATTTTGTTTCTGAATTTTTTCGAGTCACAGATTCTTCGCGTTTGGAAAAACATATTTTAGACGCAGTATTGTCAAACCCAGCATCAAAGCCAGTGTGTGCGCAGTTGATAGGTCATAGTGAGCGCGACATTGTGCGGACTATTTCTTATTTAAAAGAATATGAATCTATAAAATATTTGGATTTAAATTTAGGTTGCCCAGCGCCAAAAGTTTACAGAAAAAATGTGGGTGGTGCATTATTAAAAGATGTGAGAAAAATCACATCTATATTAGAGACTATGCGCGCTAACTGGGATGGATTCTTAAGTGTAAAAATGCGCATAGGTTTTGCTGATGACAAAAACTTTTTAGAAATTTTAAAAGTTATAAAAGGAAATAAAGTAGATTTTGTAACTCTTCACGCACGCACAGTTGCGCAACTTTATAGACCAAGTGCAGACCACTCGTATACAAAAAAGGCAGTTGAATTTCTTGGAGAAAATAAAATTCCTGTAATCGCAAATGGCGATATTACAAGTGCGCAAAAAGCAAAAGAAATTCTAGACTACACAGGCTGCAGTGGCGTTATGATAGGGCGTTCAGCTGTTCGTAATCCTTGGATTTTCCGCCAAATAAAAGAATTTCTTGCAGGTGAAAAAGTGTTTACTCCGAAATTAAAAGATGTTCGCGAATACATTTATCTTCTAGAAAAAAATGCATTGAGCGCAAATTGTAATCCTAAAAAATTAGATGGAAGAATGAAAAAATTCTTAAATTTCATCGCTATTAGTGTCGATAAAGAAGGCGATTTTTTAAAGGAAATGCGATTAGCAAAAGATTCTAAAGAGCTTAATCAAATTTGTGATAAGCATCTTTTAGGTAAAAATTCTGAAAATCTGTTTGCATATGAGCCTTATGATGGTTTATGCTCGCGTCCTAATCATGAATTGTAACGTTCAATAATATGCCCGCAAAAGTTTTTACAATAGCAAATCAAAAGGGTGGTGTAGGTAAGACTACTACTGCTGTAAATCTGTCCGCTGCTTTTGCGAGACGTAAAATCAAAACCTTGCTTATCGATATGGATCAGCAAGCAAGCGCAACTAGCGCTCTTGGCTATGAGAAAAAAGAAAAAGCTAGTATGTACGAAGTATTGCACGGCGCCGCTTTAGCTAAAGATAAGGTCATTAAAACTGAACGCGAATATTTAAGTTTAATTCCTTCCGAAGTTGATTTGTCAGCTATCGAGGTTGAATTGTCATCAGTTCCAAATTTCTTGTTAAAGCTCGCAGATTCTATTGCTGAAATTAAAGATTCTGGTGAGTACGATGCTATTGTTATAGATGCACCTCCTTCATTGGGTTTATTGTCGATGAATTCTTTGGCAGCATCTGATTATCTTTTGATTGCGTTGCAGTGCGAGTACTTGGCAATGGAAGGTCTTGGACAAATTCTTAGCGTTGTTGAACAGCTTAAAAATGCTAATGTTAATGCATCTTTGGAGCTTGGCGGAGTTATTCTTACTATGTACGATGCAAGAACAAATTTATCAAAACAAGTAGCAACAGAAGTTCGTAATTTCTTAGGCGATGGAGTGTTTAAAACTGCAATTCCGCGCACGGTGCGCTTAGCAGAGGCTCCAAGTTTTGGTAAGACAATTTTTGAATATGCACGTTTTAATGAGGGTGCATTTGCTTACGATAAGCTAGCTAAAGAATGTGCAAAAAAATTCTCCTTATAAACTTACGTGGGACTATCTAGCTACATAAATATTTTTGCTAAGGAAGAAAAGAATAAGAAAAATCTTCCTTCGGAGAAATTTCAAAAAATCATTGGTTATAGTTTCAAAAATAAAGAGTTGTTAGTCGAAGCGCTTACTCATAAATCAACTGTGGTTTCTGACAAAAAATCTAATCAACGCTTGGAGTTTTTGGGTGACGCGGTTTTGGGATTAATATTATCTGAAAAACTTTTTTTGGAATTGGGTAATCAGGACGAAGGCATTCTATCTAAGGCACGATCTGCATTGGCGAATGGCGAATATATTTCTAGAATGGCAATCAAGTTAAGAATTCACGAATATATGATTCTTCCAGATAGCGCAGATGCAAAAAATATTCGTAACGTAGCATCGGCTCGCGAGGATACTTTTGAAGCGATAATAGGAGCTGTTTTTTTAGATTCAAACTTTGATACTGTCAAAAAAGTCGTTCTAAAATGGTACACAAAATATAAGGAAAATTTAGATACTCTTTTAGAAAGTCAAAATCCTAAAGGCACGCTCCAAGAGCTCGCTGCAAAGAGGCAAGAGCAGGTCGATTATATTTTGATTTCAGAAGATGGACCTTCTAATAATAGAGAATTTGTAATGGAAGTTAAGGTTGGTAAACTCACTGCAAGAGCTTCTGCTAAAAGTAAAAAAGAAGCACAATCAAAAGCTGCAAAGCTCGCCTTAACAAAATATAAATGACAAAGCTTTTATTTGAAAATTGTGAATCTTTTTATAATGGCGTAGCACAATCTGCATTTGCGCCTTTGTGTGCACACATTGCAAAGAATCAAGAAAACAATGTTTTTGTTATTTGCGAATCTTTGGGCGATTGTGAAAATTTTTATTCAAAGTTCAATGCCTTTTTAAAATTGGAAAATGTAGATTTTGATTTATATATTTTTCCACCACATTCAACGGGCGAAAAAGAATTTGAAGTTTATTGCGAGCGCGCATCTGTTATTGGTGCATTAAAAGAGAATGACAAAAAGCTTATAGTTCTTACTACTACTGAAGGCTTGTTTGAAAAATTTCCGATGCCAGAAAATGAATCGCACAAAACAATTAGTGTAGGCGATAAAATTTCCATATCAAAACTAGGCGAAGTTTTGGGCGTTGAAATGCAATACTATAATGAGCTTTTGTGTGAGGCTCCTGCTCAATATTCTGTGCGCGGTGGAATAGTTGATATTTATCCTGCAACTGCACTTACTCCTTATAGAGTAGATTTTTTTGGAGACAAAATTGAAAGCATAAAAACTTTCGATCCAGATACTCAGTTGAGTATTGCAAAAGTAGATTCAGTGCGTCTTGAAAGCGCAGACTACAAAGAAGCAAAAGAATGTAGTCTTTGTGAATTTATAAAAAAGAAAACTTCTTGGATATTTTTAGAGCCTGCATTTTTGTATGCAAAAACACCTATTTATTTTTTAGAAGATGAATATAAAACTAGTCAAAAAAACTTTGGAAAATTCATAGAAAAAAATGATAATTTTTTTGGATTATCTTCTATAAAAAGTTCGTCAGGAATATTTGATGGATCCAAAGAAATATCGATACAAAGCTTAGATATGGCGCAATATACGAGCTTTGATTTTTATAATCTGATAGGCAGTGAGCGTTTTGTTTTAGAACAAAAAGCTCGCGAAGATTTCATTGCAAAATTAGAGGAATGGAAGAATCAAAACTACGAAATTTTTATTGAAGCAAATTCAAAGTCGGACGAAAAATTGATTCGTGAAACTTTAAAGAAATTTAAAAGTAAGGTCATTCCAAAATTCGTAGAACAATTTTTTAGTTCTGGATTTTTAGTTGATTTTGAAAATGTAAAATTCAATTGGAAAAACATTTCAGAAAATGCAAAAGGTATTGTAGTATTGAGCCTTAGTGATTTCTTTGGCAGACGCAATAAAATGGAGCTTTCGCCAAGGAGAAAAGCTAGGGTTTTACGTAAAGAATTCGATAGCGCGTTGGATTTTTCTGAACTTAGTGAAGGCGATTATTTGGTTCATTTAGGACACGGAATTTGCAGATATTGTGGAGTTGTAAAATTAGAAAATTCAAATGCTGTACAAGAAAGTATAAAATTGGAATTTGATGAAAAAGCTTTTCTATATTTGCCTTTGCAAAATGCGCATCTTTTAAGTAGATATATTTCTTTAAATAAGGCTTTTCCAAAATTATCAAAACTCGATTCAAAGTCTTGGGTGAAAGTTCGTAGCGATGCAGAAAAAGCTTCTTTTGATTACGCAAGTGAGCTTTTAGAAATTCAATCTAAGCGCGAGATTTCAAAAGGTGTAGCCTTTCCAAAAGATGACGAATTGCAAAATAGTTTTGATGATTATTTTCCATTCACAGAAACTCCTGACCAATTGCGCGCAATTAACGAAGTCAAAGCAGATATGGAGTCTGAGAAATCAATGGATAGGCTCATTTGCGCAGACGTGGGTTTTGGCAAAACAGAAATTGCTATGCGTGCTGCATTCAAGTGTGCACTCACTGGAATGCAGGTTGCCATTCTTTGTCCGACAACGATTTTGTGTCAGCAGCATTTCAGAAATTTTAAAGATAGATTCGCTCCTTTCCCTGTGATTATCGAAAGTCTTTCGCGATTCAAAAGTGCAAAAGAATCTACAAAAATCAAAAAGCAGTTATCCGAAGGTAAGATAGATATTATTATCGGAACGCACGCGCTCTTGAATGAATCTGTGCATTTTAAAAATCTTGGACTTCTCGTGATTGATGAAGAACACAGGTTCGGAGTAAAGAGCAAAGAGCGCATAAAGAAAATCAAAGAGAATGTGGATTTGCTTACGATGAGTGCTACACCTATTCCACGAACTTTATATTTTGCGATGATGGGAGCAAAGCAAATGAGTCTTATAGAGACTCCTCCAAAAGATAGATTTCCTATCGAAACAATCGTCAAGGATTACAGCGATGAATCTGTTAAGACTGCGATAGAGCGCGAGATTGCTCGCAAAGGACAGGTTTTTTATTTGCATAATACTGTAAAAACTATCGATGCGTGCGCCGAAAAATTGCGCGCGATGTTTCCTGATTTGCGTATTGCAGTTGGTCACGGAAGACTCAATGAAAGCGCTCTTGAAAAATTGATGTATGAATTTATGGATGGCAAATATGATATCTTAGTTTGCACAACAATTATAGAGTCGGGTTTAGATATTCCAAACTGCAATACCATTATAATAGAGGGCGCAGACAGATTTGGATTATCACAACTTTATCAATTGAGAGGCAGAGTAGGGCGATTCACTCGTCAAGCGTATGCATATTTATTCTTGAAAAAATTTGCGAACATAATGGAGATTGCAAGGAAGCGTTTGGGTGCAATACGTCAATACAACAAAGCAGGCGCCGGTTTTAGAATCGCGGCTAGAGACTTGCAACTTCGTGGTTGTGGAAACATTTTGGGTGCGCGTCAGAGCGGTCACATTGCAGGTGTTGGATTCGATTTATATTGTTCATTGCTTAAGCAAAGTATTGCGCGTCTTAGAGGCGAGACTACTTCTTTTGCGGTCAATGCAAAGCTAGATTTAGATTTTATAAAATTCGGTGAATTCGCGCAGGAAGAAAGCAAAAAAGAAAAATTTACCAATGCAAAAAACTTTTCTGAAGAGCTAGAATTGTCTCGCGCAAAATTTGCGAATATAGAAAAAACAAAAGCATTGATAAGCGAAAAATATATTCCACAAATTCAAGTACGAATTGATATGTATAGGAAAATCGCGCTCGTAGCGTCCGAGGAAGAATTGAAAAAATTAATTGATACATTTATTGATAGATTCGGAAAAATCCCTCCAGAAACTAAACGTTTATTTTCTATGGCAAAAATCCGATTACTAGCTCAGGCGAATTTGTTCTCAAAGGTTGAGACTCTAGGAAACATCTTGAAACTACGCAATGCATTTGGCGGTAAAGACGACTTTTTTAAATTAGCAAATAAGTTTCCTATCTTGACGAAATCTTCTCCAGATGAAAAACTGCTTGAGATTGAAAACTTTTTAAGGTACACAGTTAAAAGTATAAAAAAATGAAAATAAAATTATTACTTGTATTATTACTTTCTTGCGTGGGCGCTTATGCTCAAAATGCATCGCAGTCGCGCGTTGTCGGCTATGATAACATTGTCGCTATTGTTGAAGATAAAATCATTACAGAAAATGAACTTCGCAAAGAAATCACTCCATTTGTTTCTCAGATTCGTGCTACCTCTCGTACTGAAGCAGATTTCAGGCGTCGTCTTGAAGACCTCCGCGAAGAAATCATCAACAATATAATCAATAGAGTTTTGGTCGTTAAAGAATTCAAATCAAAGGGAATGACTATTCCTGAATCTTATCTTATCTCTCACTACGACGATTACATTCGCAATGAATTCAATGGCGATAGAGCTGCGTTCTTGAAGTATTTGCAGAGCGAAAACAAAACCGTTAAGCAATTCAAAAAAGAACAAGAAGAAGCAATTATTATAGATTATATGCAATCACAGCATCGTAAATCTATTGCAGAAATTAGTCCTATCAAAATCACTGAGTATTACGAAGCGAACAAAGAAAAATGGTTTGAATCTGCAAGCGTGAAGTTAAGTCAAATCACATTGAAGTCTGACGAGCCCAATACTGCAAATACTATTGTAGAAAAATTTAAAGCTGGCGAAAAATTTTCTGACTTAGCCCGCAAATACAGCACAGATAGCGCTTCTGCAAAAAAAGGCGGAGAGTGGGGTTGGTATAAAAAAGGCGAATTAGTTCCTCAATTAGATAGTGCAGCTTTTGCTCTTAAAATAGGTGAGATTAGCGAACCTATTACTGTTGGTAATATGATTTTTATCGTCAAACTTGAAGAGACTCACGACGAAGGTATTCAAGATATTGATGCGGTCAGAGAACAAATCGAATGGGCATTGGTAGGTCAGAATCAAAGTATCGAGCACAAGAAATGGGTCGAGCGTTTGAGAAGAAATGCTTACATAAAGTTTATGCAATAGATGAGATATTTTTTGATATTTTTGCTTTTGATGCCTTCTCTTGTTTTTTCTCAAGAGACTACTCAGGAATCACAGGCAAAAAATCTAAAAGCTCTTAATTTTGTTACTTTGATGGACCCCAATCTTGATTGGTGGATTAAAGTACCACCCAATACAGTTTCTATAAAAAATGAAACTAAAATTTATAGAGGCGAAAAATTTCTTTATATTCCATTAGTAGCAAATTCTACTAAAACTGCGAATGAGCCTTATAAATTAAAGTATACAATCTTTCTTTCAAAAGAAAATTCTGATGCGGAAATTTTGCGTGATGATATTCTTGAAGGCGTTTTGAATGTTTCAGGAAATGTAATTTTACTGCCTCCAATTGGTATAGTTTTTGAAGATTCTGATGAATATGGAAACTACATTTTCACTTTAAATTTAGAGAATGTTTTAAGTGGGGAACAGTCACTTTCAACATATAAATTAGAGTTGATTCCTTGGGCACCTTCTACTGCTGTAAGTGGTGCAGAGAATATTAATGATACTGTGAAAAATTTCAATCAGCTAAACGATCCAGCCTTGTTGTATTCTACTTTTTTAAGTGAGGATTTTACTTTTTATCAACGCGGATCTTGGCATGGACTTAATCCTGTAACTTATTCTTACTTCTTAAATGCATTTGATAAATTTGATTTTTTGTATGAACACTTGATTGCAGATTTTCAAAATCAGAATTCGTTTAATCGACAAAAGATTATAATGTTAAATTTTTTTGCTAAGCGCGATGCTATCGACGAAAATATTTTGAGTAGAGATGATATTGCATTTCAAAATTATGTACGCAATGAACTTTCTTTTGATGATAATCCTTATGAAAAATTAGAATCACTGTCCTCTGTTGATTTGCTCTGGGGCGAGTTTTTTGCAAAAGGAACTTACGAGCCTGTGCGTAGAATTCTAGACATTTTAGCTTTCTTTGAAGATGCAGAATATGCAAAAGAAATTATGGCTAAAAAGACGAAGCCTGATTCATCAGAAAATGCGGCAAAATTAATTAGAGGTATTCTTTATCTTGCCGCAGAAAAATCGCTCAAAGGTAACGCTCAAAATAAACTTCTTCAAAATTATTTAAAATGGGCAGACGTCAATGATTTGACTCCTGCTTTAAAATTGAGGCTTCGTACAATTTTTGCACCTAAAACAACTTCCACTCAAAGCGAATAGTAAGAGTAGCGTTGATGGAATTTTTCGTAAGAAAAATTTGTTTATTTTTATCAAAAAAATACTTGCTAAGAATATTATCTTTGTATTTTATCACTCTCTTTATTTGACACATAATGGTGTGTGTCTATGAATCATTAACACTAAAAACAGAAAGTTATCCAAGGTTCGCCTAGCGAATACGGAGTATATTATGAATATATCAGTAAAAGACTTAATGGATGCAGGAGTGCATTTTGGTCATCAAACACGTCGTTGGAACCCACGCTCTAAGCCTTATGTTTACGATCATCGTAGCGGAGTTTCTATCATCAATCTCGAAAAAACTTACGAACAACTCGAAAAGGCTGTTAAGTTTATCGAAGAATTAGTCGCAAGTAATAAGGACATTATGTTCGTTGGCACAAAACGCCAAGCTCAAGATATCTTGCGCGAAGCTGCTCAAAGCTGCAATATGCCTTTCTGTGTTAACCGCTGGTTAGGTGGTACTCTCACTAACTTCGGCACAATTTCTACTAGCCTTAAAAAGTACAAGAAGTTCATCGATATGGAAACTAATGGCGAGATGGATAAGCTCTATGCTAAAGAAGTTGCTGCTATCCGTCGTCAAATGACTCGTATGAACAAGAATTTTGAAGGTATCAGAGATATTTCTTCTCTCCCAGGCGCCGCTTTCGTTGTTGATATCAAGAACGAAGAAATCGCTGTTGCAGAATTCAAAAAATTGGGTATTCCAGTTGTCGCTTTGGTTGACACAAACTCTGACCCAACTTTGATTGACTATCCAATTCCTGGAAATGACGATGCTGTAAAAAGTATTCGTTTGATCGTCGAAGTTATTCTCGAAGCTGTTCAAGCAGGTTTGGCGAAACGCGTTGCTGAAGTTAAAACTCCTAAAACAGTAAGAACTCCTGCAAAGCGCGCTTCTGTCAAAAAAGAAGCAGTTGAAGCACCTGTTGCTGAAGTAGCAGACAACGCTGAAGAAGCTAAGTAATCATTTAAAAAATAAGAAAGTTTATAATAATGGAAATCACAGCAAAAATGGTGTCTGACTTGCGCGCTCGCACAAGTGCAGGTATGATGGAGTGCAAAAAAGCTTTGGTAGAAGCAAATGGCAACGAAGAACAAGCGGTAGAAATTCTGCGCGTTAAAGGCATTGCTTCTGCAGCTAAAAAAGCAGGACGTACAGCAAGCCAAGGATTGGTAAGCGCATATATTCACTCAAATAATAAAGTTGGAGTGTTGATTGAAGTTGCTTGCGAATCAGACTTCGTAGCAAAGAATGCCGACTTTCAATCATTTGTTAAAGATTTGTGTATGCATATTGCAGCTAGCGCACCTATCTGCGTGTCACGCGAGAACGTTCCCGCAGATGTTGTTGCGAAAGAACGTGAAATCGCACTTGCACAATTGGCAGAAGACAAGAAACCTGATGATGTCAAAGAAAAAATCGTCAATGGTAAGATTGATAAATTTCTTGCAAGTATGGCATTGTTGGAACAACCATTTGTTAAAGACGACAAACGTACAGTTGGTGAAATCTTGACAGAAAAAGTTGCAACAATCGGTGAAAAAATCGAAGTTATAAGATTTGAACGCTACCAAATTGGTGCGTAAGAATTTTTATAATTCAAAAAATAATCGCTAAAACTTCAAACTTTTAGCGATTTTGTTTAAAAAAGACAGGGTATTACCAAGCCCATAGTATTTGGAAAAATTTGACTAGCTCGGGTGGCGAAATTGGTAGACGCACAGGATTTAGGATCCTGTGTCCGTAAGGACGTAGGGGTTCAAGTCCCCTCTCGAGCAAGCGATTTAAATGCATTAAAATTAAGCTCTTAGGAATTTTTGCCTAAGAGCTTTTTTGTGCGATGAAAAATAGTTTATCCACCTTTTTGTTTTTTTGGAGCTTATTTGATAGCTTTTGATATCGAATTTTTAGTTTTCAAGCAGTTTTGCAGATTTTTATTTGAAGGCAGTCTAATATAGATACACAAACTTAATTTGCACTTTACAAAAAAATAAAACTTATGCAAAGTTATTAGCTTATGAAAAAATACTTAGCAGAAATGATAGGAACTGCAGTCTTAGTGGCTGTCGGTTGTGGTAGTGCGGTCTTTGCTGGCGATATTGCTGGTGCTGTCGGCGCTGGTGTTGGAACTTTAGGTGTTGCAATGGCTTTCGGTTTAGCTGTTGTTGCAATGGCTTACACGATTGGCGGAATTTCAGGATGTCATATTAATCCTGCTATAACTTTAGGTGCGTTCCTTACTGGCCGCATTAGTTTAAAAGATGCAGGGATGTATATGGTTTTCCAAGTAATTGGTGCTATCATTGGCTCTGCATTGATTTTCTCGCTCGTATCAACAGGCGCTCACACGGGTCCAACTGCTACTGGTGCTAATGGCTTTGCAACTGGTGCGATGGCTCAAGCTTTCATTGCTGAAACTATTTTCACTTTCATTTTTGTTCTAGTTGTTTTAGGTACTACTAGCAAAAAAGGTAATTCTAATATTGCGGGTCTTGCGATTGGTTTAGCTCTCGTTATGATTCACATTGTTTGTATTCCAATTACAGGAACATCTGTTAATCCTGCTCGCAGTATTGGACCAGCTCTTTTCGAAGGTTGTGTTGCGCTAAAGCAACTTTGGGTGTTCATTGCAGCTCCATTTGCTGGTGCAATACTTTCTGCTATTGTCTGGAAAGTAATTGAAGACTAATGAAAGGCATTCTGCCTTTCAAAATCTGACAAAGGAGGCTTTTTGCCCCTCCTTTTGAAACATCCGCGTGGGGCTGGTTTTGCCCCACACCCCAAAGCCTGGCAGTGCCTGCTTCCATTATGACCTTCTGCAAAGAAGACACTCGCATTAGCTTCGCTAATTGCTGAACTCGATTATCTGAGAATCCTTACTACCAAAGAATCTACTACGGTTCTTTAGAGATAACAAAAATCCGAGAAGCGGATTCTCTGAATTGGATTTAGATGCAAGTCTAGTTTACAAAAAAAGCCTGCAAAATTTGCAGGCTTTTTTTTGAAGGTTTTAAAGTTGAATTAAAAACTTTAAAATCTGTTTAAGTTATCGTTAGCGATTATCTGTCGCCACGAGGTCTGTCGAAGCGGCGTTGTGGGCGGTCACCACGAGGACGGTCGAAACCTCCTTCGCGTGGAGCGCGTGCTTTAGGTTCGTATGGGATTCCTTGTGCTTCGCAAAGAGCTGCTCTACGTGACAAGCGTACTCTTCCTTTATCATCGATTCCGATACATTTTACCAAGATTTCATCACCTAATTTGCATACGTCTTCTGTGCGATTTACTTCGAAATCTGCCAATTCAGATATATGTACTAAGCCTTCTTTTCCTGGCATACACTCAACAAAAGCACCGAACTCTTTAATAGAGCGCACGATGCCTTTATAAGTTTTACCTACTTCGATTTCGCCTGTTGTGAATTCGATTTCAGACAAGGCTCTATCCATTGCAGCTTTACCAGTTGCGTAGATTAAAACTTTACCTTTATCGTCAACGTCGATTTGTGCTCCAGAAACTTCTATTATACGACGTATATTTTTGCCTCCTGGACCAATCAACATACCGATCTTTTCTGGGTCGATATTTACGATTTGAATTCTTGGTGCGCATTCTTTTGTTTCTGCGCTTGGACCTGATTTTGCAGCTTCCATTATATCCAAAATCTTATAACGAGCTTCTGTATTTTGCTTGATAGCTTCTTTTGTGATTTCAAATGAAAGACCTTGAATTTTCAAGTCCAACTGGAATCCTGTGATACCTTGGCGTGTACCACAGATTTTAAAGTCCATATCGCCGAAGTGGTCTTCTGCGCCCAAGATGTCAGTCAAGACAACGTGTTTTTGAAGATTACGGCTATCGTCAAACTTTGTAACAAGTCCGCAAGAAATTCCAGCAACTGTTGCTTGGATTGGAACACCTGCGTCCATCAAGCTTAAGCAACCGCCACACACTGACGCCATAGAGCTTGATCCATTTGATTCCATAATTTCAGAAACTAATCTGATTGCATAAGGGAATTCATCTTCTGATGGAAGGATAGGCAACAATGAACGTTCAGCCAAAGCACCGTGACCAATTTCACGACGTCCAGGATTACCGAATCTGCCAGTTTCGCCAACAGAGTAGGGAGGGAAGTTATAGTGCAAGATAAATGACTTTTGTTTACTTCCGCCTGTAAGACCGTCTAAGTCTTGATAGTCGCGAGAAGTACCCAATGTTGTGACAACCAAGCCTTGAGTTTCTCCGCGTTGGAAGAGTGCTGAGCCGTGAACTTTTGGTAACAAGTTTGTATCGCAAGAGATAGGACGCAAATCTTGAACACCACGTCCATCGCAACGTTTGCCGTGATTCAAAATATTTTCACGATAAACTTCTTCTTGCAATTGTTCGAATGCTAAGCGGATTTGATTTTCTTCAAAATTTTCTTCACCAACTTTACCTTTAACAAATTCGGCAGTTTCTGCCATAACAGCATCGACATCGTCTTGACGCTTTAATTTGTTATCTTGGAAAACTGCAGTAGACAATTTTTCGTTAGCGAATGTTTTACACATTTCCAAAATCTCTGGCTTAACAACCACGAGAGGAAATTCTTTTTTCGCTTTGCCTGCAATCTTTGCGAGCTCTTTTTGCGCTGCGATGATTTTTTGAATTTCAACTTGAGCAAATGCTAATGCTTCGATGAATTTATCTTCAGGATATTGTTCACCGCTACCTTCAATCATCATCATTTCTTTTTCGTTACCTACATAGATTAGGTCTAATGTAGAATCCAACATTTGTTCGTGATTTGGATTAACGATAAATTTGCCATCAACGTCTGCTATACGAACAGCACCGATAGGTCCATTCCAAGGGATGTCAGATATAAGCATTGCAGCACTAGCGCCGTTTACCATAAGGATATCAGGTTCATTGATGCCGTCGGCTGAAAGAAGTTGTCCTATAACTTGGACTTCATTCATAAAACCTTTTGGGAAGAGTGGGCGTAAAGGTCTATCGCAAAGACGTGCTGTTAAGACTTCTTTTTCAGAAGGTTTTGCTTCACGTTTAAAGTAGCCACCTGGGAATCTACCTGCGGCTGAAAAGTTTTCTCTATAGTCTACTGTGAGAGGGAAGAAGTCTTGGTCTGGACGAAGTTTATTTGCAGCAACTGCGCTTACAAAAACTGTTGTGTCTCCCAACTGAACTGTGACGGAACCGCTAGCTTGTTTTGCCAATGTTCCTGTTGATATTGTGATGCCTAAATCGGCAACTTCTACTGAATATTTTTGTTTCATTATTTCTTTCGATTTTGTGAGCTTTACGGATTGGACGCTACGCTCGAGCATTTTGATTTTTTATTAAAAAAAACTCTCTTCGCAAAGTTGCAAAGAGAGTTCTTTACGTCCTTACTTACGAAGTCCCACTTTATTGATGAGATTGTTGTATCTTGTAAGGTCTGAACTTTTGAGATAAGCCAATAGCTTTCTACGTCTGCTTGCTAATGCAATAAGACCTTTACGAGAATGGAAGTCTTTTTTATGAGATGCTAGATGGTCCGTAAGATGGGCTATTCTAGCGCTCAAGAGAGCAACTTGCACTTCGCAAGAACCGGTATCTTTTTCGTCAACGCGGTATTCTTTAATTATGCTATTTTTATCTATTGTTTCGTTTGCCATTTTATATTTTCTTGTGCATAGTTTTATGGAGTTTTGTTTAAAACTCATACAATCTGCCACTCGCAGAAAGTATCGTTGAAAAAATCTTCTTTCTTTCGATTAAAAAATTTAAAACTACGGGATAGTAAAGTTGGAGCTTTAGTTATCCTAACGCAATAAGAGACGGAATACTGAACTATAATTCTCACATTGCAAGCATTATTTATTGTTTCCTGATAATGTAGAATCGTCATTTTGTTTATTTGTGTATGAGTGATATGTTTCTGTTAATGGATTGTAAAATGTCGCAGATAATGGGGGTAAAAGAAAATGAATACAGAATATTTGTCATTTATCAAAAATCATGTAAAATAATCATTGGACTTGTCGGTACGCGAAATAATTGAAAATCAAAATAAGATTTTGAAAAAGTTTTTTTATAAGCGTCAATTTTATATCTTTTTTTATTTTGAAAATAAGACTTGAAAAAAATCTGATTTACAACAACACTGACTTAATCACAAATATAACTTACAAACTACTATGTCAGACGAAAATAAATTTGAACTCCCTGAAAATCCAAATACTCTTCCAGAGAAAAAAGTAGAGCTTCCTGAAAATCCGACTTTGCAAGAAGCACCTGCGGCTCCAAAGATTTCTTTTGATTCTCAAGAACAAAAGACTCCTGTAGCTCCATCATTTTCTCTGCCAAAGACATCCGCAGCTCCATCAGTGAAGTTCGGTTCATCTAGCGATTTCAAACCTGCGAAAGCTATCAAAACTGAAGATGATGCAGTTTCAATGCCAGCATTCATATTAGATTTCGCAGCGGCAGCTTGTGCAATTTCTTTTGCGATTCTTATAATTTTACAAAAATAATTTTTTTACAATGTCATCAGTTAAAAGCTTAAATAGTTCTAATTTCGATTCAACAATAGCATCAAGCGTTCCAGTGTTAGTAGATTTCTGGGCACCTTGGTGTGGACCTTGCAAAATGTTAGCTCCTACACTTGACGCCCTTTCTGCGGAATTGCCAGAAACAAAGAGTATAATCTGCAAAGTTAATGTTGATGAAGCACCTGAAATTGCTCAAAAATTTGGAGTAAATCAAATTCCTACAATCATATTCTTTAAGAATTCAAAAGAAATGGGCAGAGCAGGAATGGCAACAAAAGATTCTCTCAAAGAGAAACTGTTAGCTATGTAGTTTTTTTATAAAAATTTTAAAACAAAAAAGCGAAAATTTTAATTCATTTTCGCTTTTTTTATTCTAAAATAATGAAGTTATTTTCTGAAATGTCTTTGAATACTATTTCGAGATGTTTTTTAAGAGCATTTGCAAAAAATGTATTTTTTATTGTAATGTTTTCTCCGGTTTTATCTTTTTTATCTCGATAGAAAAGTAATATAAATCGCCCCGAAGAACTGCGTAGTAAATAGACAATGCGTCTTGCAGCTTTCTTAGAAGTTGCATAGGCTTTCAAAAGAGATGTATTGGTATGTATGTTTTTACCTTTTATTGCGATAGCTGTTTCATTTTTTGCATCTAAAAAACTTGAAAGGTTTGTGGTTTTTCTTCGAGAAATCCTTCTTTTTTCTTCAAGAAATCCTTCTTTTTTCTTCAAGAAATTCTTCTTTTTTCTTCAAGAAATTCTTCTTTCATTCGTAGAATTGGTAAATTGCGAAAATTCATTTTATTCATTTTCGATTTTTTCCATCTAAAAAGCTTGAAACACTTGAGGTTTTTTGAAGAATGGACGGTTTAATTTTATGAGAGATTCAGTAAATTTCGACAAAAAGGCAGAGCAGGGTTTCGTGTACACTAAACTCGACGCTCTCATAAATTGGGTGAGATCTAATTCTATTTGGCCTCAACCTATGGGATTGTCTTGCTGCGCTATTGAGCTTATGGGCGCAGGTGGTTCAAGATTTGATATCGCTAGATTTGGTATGGAGGTTATGCGATTTTCGCCACGCCAGGCTGATTGTATGATTGTTTCTGGAACTGTCACTTACAAAATGGCAGGTACTGTAAAGTATGTCTATGACCAGATGGCGGCTCCTAAGTGGGTTGTTGCTATGGGTGCTTGTGCTTGCACTGGTGGTATGTTCAGAACGTATTCAACTCTTCAAGGCATAGACAAAATCATCCCTGTAGATGTTTATGTTGCAGGTTGTCCTACTCGTCCTGAAGCTTTGTTAGATGCATTGATGTCTTTGCAAACCAAGATTCGTACAGAACAATCAACCAAAGCTTTATTCCAAGCAAAATAATATGAATGTAGAAAATTTTTTAAATTTGTTACCAAACTTAAAATTGCTTTCAGATAAAGATTCTACTTTGGCTTTTGAATGCAGTACAGACAATCTTCTTGAATATGCAAAAAAGATGAAAGAGAATTTTTCTGTTGAGAGTCTTGTTTGCTTAGCTGCTATGGATTTTGGCGAAAACAAAGAGAATAGATTTGGAGCAGTATATAATTTCTTTTCACATAGCAAAAAGTTTTATGTTCGCTTTACCGTTTACTGTAAAGATTCAGAGAATCCATCATTGCCAAGCATTGAGAGCGTTTACAAGAGCGCAAACTGGCAAGAGCGCGAATCTTATGATATGATGGGTATTGTTTTTGAAAAGCATCCAGACTTGCGTAGAATTTTGATGTGGGATTCGTATCCTTGGTATCCTTTGCGCAAAGATTTTCCTGTTGAAGGTAAAGAAGCTCCATTGCCAGATTCTTTTGTTGGCAACGAAGATGTTTTGGAAATAGGTCCTGCGGCTATTGAGGGCGGACCATTTTATTCTTCTTGTGGTGAGTCATTCCAAGCTCAAAGAGAAGCACGCGGTCGCGCTAAATAAAGGATTTTTTTATGAGCAAAATTTTAAATGCAGAATTCACTCAGCCTCATATAGGCGATAAAATGCTACTCAATGTTGGTCCTTCGCATCCAATGACTCACGGAGTCTTGCGTATGATCGTTGAACTTGATGGCGATGTTATTACTAAGTGTACGCCCGTTATTGGTCAGCTTCATCGTGGTATGGAAAAGCTAGCTGAGGTCAACACTTACAATCAATACGTAACTTACACGGATAGATTCGACTATCTTGCGCCTCTTTCTAACAATATGGCTTTTGTGCAGTGCGTAGAAAACTTGGCAGATATTGATGTTCCTGCAAGATGTAAAGCTATAAGAGTTATTTGTTGTGAGCTTTCAAGAATTGCAAGTCACTTAGTTGGTCTTGGCGTTTATGGGATGGATGCTGGTGCGCTTACAGTTTTTATGTATTGCTTTACTCAGCGTGAAAAGCTCTACACTCTTTTTGAGATGTTGACAGGAGCGCGCTTGACAACTTCTTTCGCAAAAGTTGGCGGGCTAAACAACGATATGCCGGAAGGCTATTTAGGAAATGTTTTAGATTTCTTGAATCAATTTATGCCTTTCATTGATGAGCTTGATGCATTGATTACTCGCAATAGAATTTTTGTTGATAGAACAGAAAATCTGGGTGTTATCAGCGCAGAGGATGCTTTAGCTTATAATCTTTCAGGACCAAACTTGCGCGCTAGTGGAGTCGATTCTGATATGCGTAAATCTTGTCCATACTTAGGTTATGAGAATTACGAATTTGATGTTCCAATCGGCACAAAAGGCGATTGCTACGATAGATGGTTAGTAAGAATGGAAGAGATGCGTCAAAGCGTACGTATCATTCGTCAAGCAATTGAGCAGATGCCTACGGGTGCTTGGCACGTGGCAGATACAAAGATTTTCGCACCTTCAAAGAAAGATATTCAAACAAATATTGAATCTTTGATTCAAAACTTTTCGCTCACAACTCAAGGACCTTACATTCCAGAGGGCGAGCATTATTTCCAAGCAGACAACCCTAAGGGCTCTCTTGGATTCTATATAAAGAGTCTTGGTGGAGGCGTTCCATTCAGAGTAAAAATTGCATCACCTTCTTTTGCAAGTCTGAGCATTTTGCCTGAAATGTTACCAGGTCATCACCTCACAGACGCAACTGTAATTTTAGGTTCTCTAGACTTCGTTTTGGGAGAATGTGATAGATAGGATTTTTATGGAAGTTACACCTCAATTAGAACAAAGAGCCAACGATATTATTGCTCAATTTCCTAAAAAGAAATCTGCGGCAATGCTATTGATGCATTTGATTCAAGAAACTTTTGGTCACTTTGATGATGATGCGATTGCTTACATCGCAAAAAAGCTCGAAGTTGAAAATATTGAAATTTATGGAATGATGTCATTTTATCCTATGTTCACTCAGGAAAAAAAAGGGCACGTTCACATCAAAGTTTGCAGAACTTTATCTTGTGCAATGGCAGGTTCAATAAATCTCGCGCAAGAAATTTCTAAGGAGCTAGATTGTCCGATTGGAGAAACTAAAAGTATCTACACTATCGAATTCGTGGAGTGTCTTGGCAATTGCGTGAAGGCTCCGAATGTTCAAATCAATGATACGCTACACGATAACGTTTCTGTTCAAAGGGCTGCGAAGTTTATCGAAATGATTAAAGAAAAAAAATTCGAGTCTAAAGATATGTTTGCAGAGCCTCAGAATTGTAACGAAGTAGATAGTCCAGAATTTAAAGGTTAAGTTATGGCAATAACAGAAAACAGAATTATTTATAGGCATATTGATGTTCCTGAATGGAACAATTCACTTGCAAAATATGAGTCTGACGGCGGGTACGAAATGCTGAAAAATGCAATCACTCGTAAGCCAGAAGATATTTGTGTCGAAGTTGAAAAATCTAATTTGCGTGGTCGCGGTGGTGCTGGCTTTCCAATGGGTTTGAAGTGGAAGTTTTTAGATAGAAAAAGTGGCAAGCCAATTTATTTGATTTGCAATGCTGACGAGTCTGAGCCTGGAACTTGCAAAGACAGAGAAATTATTTATAAAGATCCGCATCAATTGATAGAGTCTTTGATGTGCACAAGCTATGCAATCAATGCGGCTCACTGCTTTATTTATATTCGCGGTGAGTACATCAATGGATATCGTATTTTACAAAAAGCGATTGCAGAAGCTAAGGCAAAAAATTATGTAGGCAAAAATATTTGTGGTAGCAATTATTCTTGTGAAATAACAGTTGTTCGCGGTGGCGGTTGCTACGTTTGCGGTGAAGAAACTGGCTTGATTTCTAGCTTACAAGGCGAGCGTGCGTACCCAAGAATCAAACCACCATATTTCCCAGCGGTGATGGGATTGTACGATTGTCCTACTGTTGTAAATAATGTCGAAAGTTTGTGTTGGGTTTTGCAAATTTTAAAATTAGGCGGTGAAGCTATTTCTAAAATCGGTATTGCTACTGATCCTGGAACTCATATTTGGGGAGTCAGTGGTCTTGTTCAAAAACCTGGACGATACGAGATTACAACAGGCTCTGCAACATTAGGTGAGCTCTTGTATGATATGTGCGGAGGTCCTCTTGCAGGTCGCTCTTTCAAAGCAATCATCCCTGGGGGTTCTTCAATGAAAATTCTAAAGTGGGGCGAAAAAGTTTCTTTGAAAAATGCATCAGGAGAAGTAGTAGAAACTACTGTTGAAAATCTAACTTTAGATGCGCTCTCGTTTATGTCAGCAGGGACTGCAATAGGTTCTTGCGGTATGATTGTTCTAGATAATACTGTTGATATGTCAGAAGCACTCGCAAATTTGAATGCTTTTTATGCTCACGAATCTTGTGGTCAATGCACTCCTTGTCGTGAGGGCTCGCTTTGGATTAACAGAATCACTAAGCGAATCTGTTCAGGCGAGGGTAGATTAGAAGATCCTGATTTATTGCTTAGTATTGCAGATAATATTTGTGGTCGTACAATATGCGCACACGGTGAGTCTGTGGCTTGGCCTGTTCAAAGCAATGTTGGAAAATTTAAAGACGAGTATATCGAAAAAATCCAACGTCAAATCAAAGACGGCGGTCAAGCTAGATTGGATAATAATTCTTATAAATTAACTCACGAATAAAATGAGCCAATTAGAAAAAATTTTGATAAATGTAGATGGTAAAGATTATCAAGTCGATGCCGGACAAAATATAATCGATGCGTGCGCTCAAATTAATATTGAGATACCTCATTTTTGTTATCATCCAAGCTTGAGCATTGCAGGTTCTTGCAGACTTTGTTTGGTGCAAACAGGTATGCCTGCAATTGATAGAAATACTAAAGAAATTTTGCGCAATTCAGATGGCTCTATGCAAATTGCTTGGGCTCCAAAACCTGCGATTGCTTGTGGTACTAATGTCTGCAACAACTTGCACGTTGTCACTAATAATGAGTTGGTGAAAAGTTGCAGAGCAGGAGCTTTAGAATTCTTCTTAGCAAATCATCCGTTAGATTGTCCAATCTGTGATTGCGCTGGCGAGTGTAAGCTTCAAGAATATGCTAATGCTTACGGCACGGGTGTCAGTCGCTATGTCGAAGAAAAAAATGTAAAACCAAAGTTAACAGAAATTGCTAACAAAATTTATTTGGATAATGAAAGATGCGTTTTATGTTCAAGATGTATACGCACTTGCAGAGAAGTCTTGAAAAAAGATTATCTATCTTTCACATCACGTGGCTCAAGAACGTTGGTCTGTCCAGACAAGACTGCAGATATCGACAGCAACTATATAATGAATATTATAGATAACTGTCCTGTAGGAGCGCTGACTAGCAAAGATTTTAGATTCAAAATGCGCACTTGGTTTTTGAAAACTACTAATTCTATTTCTACAGAAAGCAGTGCAGGGGTTAATACAAAAGTTTGGTCGCGCGAAAATAAAATTTATAGAATCACACCAAGACAGAATAATCTCATCAACGATAATTGGATGACAGATTCTGGTCGTATGGAATATAAAAAATATGATGATTCTGTTAAAATCAAATACGCAAGAATAGATGGTTCTCCTTGCGAGCCTTTGTATGCGATTGGCAGAGCAGGTGAAATTTTAAAATTGGGTTCAATTGCAATAATTGCTAGCGCAAGACAAACTTTAGAAGAACAATATTTAGTAGCTCAATTAGCGAAAGAATGTTCTGCGCAAATTTTTGTTCCTGCACACTTAGGTGAAGACGATGGCTTCTTGCTTTCGTCAGACAGAACACCAAATATGCGTGGTGCATTTTTAACTGGATTAGTTAAAGAATATCCAAAGACAGATTTATTAGATTTAAAATCAAAAGTTTTATCTGGCGAAGTGAAAAGTATTTTGAGCTTTGGCGAAGATTTATTAGGGCTTGGTTTTGATTCTAAAGATTTAAAAAATGTTAATGTAATTTATTGTGCAGTTTCAGAAAACGAATTGTCTCAGTTAGCAAAAATCACTTTGCCTGTGTGTGGAGATTTTGAAAAGTCTGGCATCTATATTAATAGACAATGGCGTGCGCAAAAATTCGATGCAGTTTATGCTCCATGTAAAAACATTTTAACATCAGTTAATCTAATCTTCAATTTGCTAAAAATGGTAAAGGGTGAAGACTATGTTAATCCATCTCACGCAGAGGTAGTAAAAATAATTTCTCAAGAGATGAATGTTAATTTTGATAAAATGAATTCTAGCGGAATTTTAATAGATTCTTCTAAATTCAGCTCTGTTAAATTTCCAGAATTAAAGGCTCTTCACTATGATGCATAATTTATTAGCCACTATAGTTACTACCGATTTAAATCCTTTTTGGGACGGATTATTGAATGTGCTTCTTTATATAATTTTTGGATTCGGTTCCATAATTGTTATTATGTGCTTTGCGGCTCTTAGTGTTGTTGCAGAGCGTAAAGTTGCAGGATTTATTCAAGGTAGATTTGGTCCGAATCGCGTTGTGATTCCTTTTGTAGAAGCTATTCCTTTTGTAGGTTCTACTTTGAGAAAAATGGGATTAACTCAGCTCGTTGCAGACGGTGCTAAGTTCTTGTTAAAAGAAGATCCTCTTCCTGCGCACGTAAATAAATTTTGGTATATGCTAGCGCCAGTGATGTCGTTGGCTCCAGTTTTAATCGTGTCGGCAGTTATTCCTTTTGGAATTATTTATTTAGAAAATGGAGCTATTCCTCTTTCTCCTTCTAACATCGATTACAGTTTGATTTTTGCGCTCGCGGTTTCTTCGCTAGGAATTTTTGGTGCGATTATGGCAGGGTGGTCTTCAAACAATAAATACTCTCAGCAAGGCGCGCTACGTGCGGCGGCTCAGATGATGAGTTATGAATTGCTTTTAGGTTTGTCTGTATTGCCTGTTGTGATTTGGGTAGCTACAAAAGCTGATAGTCCATTTAGTCTTTTCCAAATTGGTACAGCTCAAGAAGGCACTTGGTTTATTTTGACTCATCCTCTAAGCGCATTGCTTTTCTTGATTGCTTTGTTTGCAGAAACAAATCGTTTGCCTTTTGATATGGCAGAAAGTGAAACTGATTTGGTCAGTGGTTATCACACAGAATATGGAAGCTTTAAATTTGGTCTTTTCTTTGTCGGAGAATATGGTCACGTTGCGCTTTCTTGTGCGCTGTTTTCGGTTATATTCTTAGGTGCTTGGAATCCTTTCCCTGGCTTGTATTGGCCAGAATCTTGGGGCTGGATTGCTTCAATACTTTCTTTAATCACTATGCTAGTAAAAATAGCTATGATGATTTTCTTCTTTATCTGGGTTCGCTGGAGCTTGCCTAGATTCAGATACGACCAAGTTATGAAATTATGTTGGGGTAATTTAGTTCCGCTATCCTTGCTGAATCTAGTATTCTACATAATCTTAATTGCGATTTTATAAATATAGGAGTAATAAAAAAGATGTCTATAATAGTAGAACGAAAAAAATTAAGCCTAGCAGAGCGCACATACTTGCCTCAGATAATAGGCGGATTATGGATTACTCTGAAAAATCTTTTCAGAAAAAAAGTAACGCTTTCTTATCCTGATCAACCACCTACTTTGCCTGCTGGTTATAGAGGTGCACCTACTTTGGTTAAAGATTCTTTGGGTCGCGAAAAGTGTGTAGCTTGTCAGATGTGCGAATTTATTTGCCCGCCCAAAGCTATAAAAATTACTCCTAACGAAATTACTAAAGATAGCGAATATGCTTTTATCCAAAAAGGTCCTAAGACTTTTGAAATTGATATGTTGCGTTGTATCTTTTGTGGGATGTGTCAGTACGTTTGTCCTGAAAGAGCGATTGTTTTGCAAAACGAATTCTCTTTGAATTTCTACGATAGACAAAGCGCAGTTCGCAATAAAGAAGATTTATATGCCGCAGGAAAAACTCTTCCAGATGAGGTGATGAAATGGCAAAAGATTAAAGAAGAAACTCAAAAGAAAGTCTCTCACTAATGGATACCTTTTTATTTTATCTTTTCTCTACAGTGATGATAGGTGGTGCTCTTGGCGTACTATTTGTCAAAGATTATGTGAATGTTGCGATGTCAATGCTGTGTTCTACCTTGGGGCTTGCAGGAATGCTTTTCTTAACAGGTGCTTATCTATTGGCCTTGTTAGTGATTTTAGTTTATGCAGGCGCAATTATGGTTTTGTTCTTGTTTACTATTATGATTACTGGCGAAGATAGTTCAGATAATTCTAAAACTTGTGAACGACTTTTTATGATAGGTCTTTTGACAGTTTCTTGCTTTATGATTTTTTATTTCACTAAAGAGTCTCAAGAGTTTATCTCTAATACTCAAGTTGGCGAGTGCTTGTCGGCGAAGTCTATGGCGGCTTTGATGTTTACTAAATATGCTTTGCATTTTCAAATTGCAGGGGTTCTGTTGCTAGTTGCAATGGTCGCTGTGATTGTGATTGCTAAAGATTCTCGTTCTGGAAGTGAAAGGAAATAATATGGAATCAAATTATAACGAATTTATTCTTCCTGCATTAATGCTTTTTTGCACAGGACTTGTTGGCGCATTGATTAAAAAGAATCTTGTGATTATTTTTATGTGCATAGAAATGATGTTGTGCGCAAGTTTGTTGCTCGGTGCATCTTTTGCTTCGCAGTATGCAAGTAACGACGCTTTGGTTTTAGGCTTTTTTGTAATTGCTATTGCAGCTTGCGAAATAGCAGTTGCTCTTGCTGTGATAATTCAGCACTACAAGCTCAAGGCTTGCACGAACATAAACTGTTTAGATTCGGAGAGGGAATAATTTTTTATGAACTTTTTAAAACTAGAATACTCTTTAATTTTTATACTCTTTGCACCGTTGTTTTCAGCAGTAGTAGGTGCGTTGTTTTTTAGAAAGTGTCGCTGGATTGCTCCTATACTTTCTACGCTAAGTTCAATACTTTGTTTTGCTCTTGCGTGCGTTGCAATTTCGATGCCTCAAGATTTTAGATTTGCACTTACGCTTGTGCCTTTTGAAATTTTTAAACTAGGTGACTTTGCTTTATACTTTGGTCTTAGCTTTGAATCTTTGGCAAGAAATATGATTTTTGTTGTAACATTCGTTGGAATGTTAGTTCACATATTCAGCTTAGGATATATGGATGACGACAAGGCTAGAGGTAGATTCTTTGCGGGTTTGAGCTTCTTTATGTTCTCTATTACAGGGATCGTTTTTTCAGACAATCTCTTTATGATGTTCATATTTTGGGAGCTTGTTGGCTTTAGTTCTTATGCTTTGATTGCTCATTATAGCAACACTATTGCAGCAATGAATGCATCAAAAAAAGCTTTCATTGTAAACAGAGTAGGTGACTTTGGTTTTCTATTGGGTATCATTTGGTGCTATCACAATTTTCAAACAGTAAATTTTTCTGACTTAGCAAATATTTTAGCTGTAAATCCTGAATACGTTTCAACTGGAATTGGTCTATTATTGATGTGCGGATTTTTAGGAAAGAGTGCTCAGTTTCCATTGCAGGTTTGGTTAAGCGATGCAATGGCAGGACCAACTCCTGTGTCTGCCTTGATTCATGCTGCAACAATGGTTGTTGCGGGTATTTATATGATGGTAAAGTTAGGTTTTGCCGCAATGCTAAGTCCTGCCGTTTTAGATGTGATTTTAGTTTTGTGTACTACAATGTCTTTGCTAGCTGGAATCTGGGCAATAGGTCAGCAAGATATAAAGAAAACTTTAGCGTATTCAACGTTGGCTCATCTTGGTATTATGGGTGTTGCTATAGGTTTGGGTTTCTATGGATTAGCAATGTTGCACTTAACTATGCACGCATTTTTTAAAGCTGCTTTGTTCTTGTGCGCGGGCTCTGTTATCCACGCTTGTCATCACGAGCAAGATATGCTCAAGCTCGGTGGACTTTTCAAGCGTATGCCTATCACTGCAATTGTTGCGCTAGTTGCAAGCTTATCTATTATCGCTATTCCATTCTTTGCAGGCTATTACAGTAAAGATACTATTTTAACTTCTTTCTTTGCAAAAGCAATCAACGAAGGTAGTGCTTTTTATTGTGTGCTCTTTGTAATGATGTTAACGGCAGTATTCTTTACTCCTCTTTATATAGGTAGATTTTTCTTTCTTGTCTTTTGTGGAAAGAGCCAATCTTCAAATGCAGAACACGCACACGAAAGTTCTTTATTTATTACACTACCTTTGATTGCTCTTGCTCTTTATTCCTTGGCAGGCGCTTGGGGGATAACTTTCGGATGGAACTATTTGATTCCAGAAAATGCAATTGTTGTAATGCGCGAAGCATTTGAACATCAGCATCACATATTCGGACTTATTTCGAGCGTTCACGCATTTGAATATGGCACTTTGGCTCTGACTGCGATATCTTTAGGTCTTGCATACTTCTTATATGGAAAAGGTCGAGACTCTGTTATGGATAAGAGTCCTGTGATTTACAAAGCAATTGAGTCTCACGGTTGGTTTGACGATATCTACAACTATTATGTTGCAAAAGTTCAACAACGTTTTGCTGAATTAGTAAATGTTTTTGATTTGGTATTTATTGAAGGATTCGTTATACGCGGTCTTAGCGCTGGGTCTGCATTGGCAGGCTACTGCTTAAAAGTTTTTTACTTGCGCACAAGCCAAGCTTATCTGTGGTGGATAGTTGGTGGCATTGCGATAATTGGAATTATATTAGCTTATTAAAATGATAAACGAATACTTATTTATTTCATCAATGTTAGCGCCACTATTTGCGGTGTTTGTCATCTTGCTTTTGCCTGATATGAAGAAAAGATTAGCGAAATCTTTTGCTTTATTGGCAACAGGATTCTCACTGTTAGTGTCTCTTTATCTTTGGTCAGTGATGTATTTTTCTGAAGACGTAACTAACTTTAAATTCGTAACAGAATTTTTATCTCAATGGAAATTCCCATTGTTTGGATTGAACGAAGTTAGTATGATAATGTATGCTTTGGCTACAATTGTCGGGTTTTGTGCGGTCTTGGCTGGTAGTGCATCAAAGATAAAAAATTACAAAATGTATTTGTCTTTGTTGCTAGTGATGCAATTTGGATTGCTAGGAACTTTTGCAAGTGTGAATATGCTTTGGGCATATATCTTCCATGAGTTTGCATTGATACCGACATTTATTGCAACTGTTTATTGGGGCGGAGCAGGGAAGCGCTTTGCTTCTATGCAAATGGCAATCTACTTGACTTTTGGTGCATTGATTTCTCTCTTAGGTTTAGTTGCTTTGTACTATTATGTAGATGCTCCTTCTTTCGATTTACCTGTTCTTTTGAATAGTGCTTATGCAATGACAGATGGTGCTCCAGCAGGTTATATCTTTATTTTACTTTTGATAGGTTTTTCAATTTTAGTTTCTGTTTTTCCATTTCATTCTTGGGCACCTCGTGGATATGCGGCTGCTCCGACAGCATTTTCTATGCTACACGCAGGAGTTTTGAAAAAATTCGGATTCTATATGCTTATTCAATTGGTAGTTCCTATAATGCCAAGAGAAGCTTTAGATTATTTGCCTTATCTTGCAATCTTTGCTCTTTGCAATGTTGTATTGATTGGATTGATGACAATGGCTCAACGCGACTTAAAACTTATGCTCTCATACTCTAGTGTTTCGCACATTGGTATTTGTATGCTAGGTGTTGCAACATTTAGTGTACTCGGAGTAGGTGGTGCTATTCTTTTTGCATTTGGTCACGGACTTAGCATTGCGGTGTTATTTTATTTAGCTAATATAATAACAAACAAAACAAACAAGTGGGATATGAATGAAATGGGTGGGCTTATAACGAGAACTCCCGTCCTTTGCGCATTCTTCTTAACAGCAGTGCTTGCGAATATCGGGCTCCCTGGATTTGCGAACTTTTGGGGCGAAGTCAGTGTGCTTGTTGCTCTTTGGCAAAATAATGTTATAGTTTGTTCAATAGCAGCATTGGGTATTGTGATTTCTGCAATCTATGGACTTCGTGCCGTTGCTAAAATATTCTTTGGACCTTCTTGCGCAGAGTTCGAAAAATTAACAGACATTACTTTTAAAGAAAAAATTCCTGCAATAATTTTAATAGTAGCACTTCTCTTTGTCGGATTCTATCCAAGGTCTGCAACAAAAATGCTGAACGAAAAATTATCTACAAGTGTGTATAGCTTGAACATTCAAAAATAATATTATGAATTTAGAATCATTAAAAAATTTTGCTCCAACTTGTGCAGACTTTATCTCTGTATTGCCTGAAACTTTTTTAGTATGCGCAGCATTGTTGGTGTTCTTTCTTTCAACTGTATTCACATCAAAAGTTGGCGATAGAATATTGTCTATATTTTCATTGCTACTGATATTCAGCGCAATGGTAGTTACAGTGTCTATCAGATACTATCAAGCATCAGGATACTCCTTTAGCGAGATGCTTGCGCCTACAGGAGCATTCACATTGTTTGCGTTCTTGTGTGCATTGCTGACAGGAGCTATGGCGTATCGCTATATGAAAAAAGATCCATCACAATATAAGAGCGAATACTATGGTGTCTTGATGATTTGCTTAGCAAGTATGTGCATATTTGTTAGAGCAGAGCATCTCATTCTTTTCTTTGTTGCATTAGAATGTATGACTATTGCTTTTTATGCTTTGATAAGTTGGTCACGCAATTCTAAGATTTGTTTGGAAGGCTCTATAAAATATATGATTATTAGCGGAGTCAGTGGTGCGATTGGCTTGTTAGGTATAGTCTTTGTCTACGGTGCTTCTCTAAAAGCAAATATAGATTTCTTATATTTTGAAAACTTCGCTTGTGGGTTAAATTCGAATTTATTCTGCGCAGGTATGCTTTTGATATTTGCATCTATACTATTTAAACTCGGCGCATTTCCTTTTCAATTCTGGGTGTCAGATGTTTATCAAGCAGCACCAAATCCAACAACTTCATTCTTAGCAGTAGCATCAAAAGCATCGGCTCTGTTTGTGATTTACAACATTGTTGTAAATATGCAAATCAGTTCAGAAAAAGTTTATATTATCGCTTGCGTTATTGCTTCAATAACTATTCTAGTTGGTAACTTGCCTGCGCTTGTTCAGACAAATACTAAGAGATTAATGGCTCTTTCTGGCGTATCAAATACAGGATATCTTTTACTCTTAATTTGCGCGGTTTTGAAATTTTATGAGTTTAAAGATATATCATTTAAAGTGATGTCTTTTTATTTTTTGTCTTACGCATTTGCAAGCTATGCAATCTTCATCGTAATGAATCTCTACAAAAATGCAGACGATTCTATGCAAAAGATTGAAGACTATCGCGGAATGCTACACAAAGATAAAATTGCGACAACATCGCTTATAATAGCATTGGCATCATTAGCAGGTATTCCGCCAACAGCTGGATTCTTTGCAAAACTATTTGTGATTCTAGTTGCTTGGCAAGCAGAACTCTACATTCCATTGGCTATTATGATAGTAGGTTCTGTGATTTCAATTTACTATTATTTCTCTTGGATGAGAGCATCCTTTAATAGCGCAGAAAATGTTGAATATAAATTTGGCAGTTCAAAATCTGCAATGGTCGTGTTATTAGCATTGTCAGCAACAACTCTATTGTTTGGGCTATCTAGCTTTTACTTATTCTAATGAAAGAATTTATAAAGACTATTTCAAGTGAACTAATTCGTCTCAAAAATGAGGGGTGCGATTATGTTAATCTTGATGACGAGTCTTTATCTATTCTGAAAAAATTTGCGCCCAAAACTAATGAGTCTGTAAGCGACTCTTTTAATGAAAGTCGTGAAAATTCAAGACCTATAAAAAATGAATTTGCAGAAGGAGTATCTTTTGTAAAGTCTTTAGATATTCCTAAGGAAGAAAAATTAATGCCTAAAAAACTAAACGTTGTAAAAAGTACGAGCGATTTTTCTATTGCTCCTATTCCTGCGCCTAATAAATTCACTTTGCCAGAAGGCGATAAAAAAACTAAATGGGATTTTCTACGTGATTTAGTTTTGAATGACAGCGTTTGCAAAGAGCATTTGAAGCCAGAAAAAAATATTGTTTTTGGTGTAGGCAGTTTAGATGCAGATATTTTCTTTTGTGGCGAAGCACCAGGGGCAGACGAGGAAATTCAAGGCGAGCCTTTTGTTGGCAAAGCAGGACAATTGCTTACAAAAATTATTGGAGCTATGGGGCTTAGTCGCGAGCAAGTTTATATTGGTAACATTATGAATTGGCGTCCTGAATTACCAACATCGTCAGGCAATAGACCTCCTACAGATGAGGAGATGGCGTATTGCTTACCTTATTTAAAGGCGCAAGTTGATATAATAAATCCTAAAGTAATCGTTGCTTTAGGTGGCACTGCAACAAATGGACTTTTAGGTAAAGATCCATCACGCACGCTCGGTTCTGTTCGCGGAAAGTGGACAAAGTATGGTGAGTATGATTTGATGATTACGTATCATCCATCTTATCTATTGCAGTACGCAACGCCAGCTGCGAAGCGCAAAGTTTGGGAAGATATGATGGCGGTTATGGAGAAAGTTTCTTTGCCAATTTCTGAAAAACAAAAGTCTTACTTTTTGTAAGACTTTGTTTGTTATTTTCTGTTTTTCTTCAATTACGAAAAATACTTTTCGTTTAGAACTTTAGTGAACTTTTCTGAAAGTGCTAAGTATTTTTCGTGAGCACTTGCATCAGGATTTACATCTAAAGAGGAATCAGTCTTGCAGAATTTTTCTGTGAGTATTTTCCAGTCTATGTGTCCAACTGCGTTTGCAGCGCGCATTGCAGCGCCTAAGGCAGCAGAGTTACTTGTAGTCAAGCGTACAACTTTTGCATTGAAAATATCTGCAATAACTTTTGCAATTCCTTGGCTCTTTGACGCACCACCAGTGAGAATAATTAACTTCGGACTAACGCCCATCCAGAGTCCGCGCAAACGCATATTCATAAATTGACCTTCAATTAAGGCTCTTACTAATTGCGCTTTGTTTTTGTATTCTTGGAATTCTTGAGTGCCATTTAGTGTGAATGCATCTGAATTTACTCTTGGTGTGATTTCATCAGATATAAATGGAATCATAACGTTTTCATCGTTTGCAACAGGAGAATTTAAAAATGCTGTGTTATCGAAAAACTCCCAATCTAATTCAAGAGAATTTTTCAAAGCTTCTCTCGCAAGCGAGCCATTTCTAAAACATATCAAGCTCATAAATCCGCCAGCAGGATTACCGAATACGTGACCGTACATATGAGGGTCTGTCTTTGCACTTGGCATTGATGCAAAAAAAGTATCGCTTGTTCCCAAGCTGATTGTTGCATTGCCAGCTGTCATTGCGCCAACACCGACAAGACTACTTGGATTATCGCCTGTGAAAAGATTTATCAAAACTTCTTTTTTGAAATTATATTTTTCGACAAAATAATCAGAAATATTTCCTGCGATTTCAGTTGAGGCTTTGCATTCTGGCATTTTAGATTTTAAGTCAGGAGCAATAGCTTTCATAATCTCTTCATCAAAGGATAGAGTTTGAAGATTAAGCATATTCATTCCTGCGCCGTCGCCGAAATCAATTGCAGCGTCTTTGCCACATAGCACTGAGCACAAAAATGAACTGCACAAATGTATGCGTGCAGTGTTGTTATAAGAAGCTTCATTTTCTTGCCAAAATTTGCGAATTTGCGAGCCAGAAAATCTTTCTATAACAGCAGAGCCTGTGCGTTCAGAAAATACTTTTGATCCGCCCAAAGCGTCTGCCATTTCTTTGCATTGCTTTGTTGTAGAAGTATCCATCCAGATAGGAGCTGTTTTTCTTGAGAAGCAATTTCTATAATTTTCTACAAGAGATTTTTTTGAATCGCATTTTAAATCAAGAAAGTTTTTGTTTAGATAAACGCTCGCGTGTTGCTGACCTGAACCGCTGATTCCTTTGATTGCAGAAAAATCGATTTCGCTCTTTAGCTGAGTAAAGAGTAAATCCAAAGCATCTATCCACATCAATGGGTCTGCGTGGACAACTTGCGGATTTGCGTTTTGAAGGTAGCCAGATGGCGAATTATACTGTGGCAAATCTTTACCAAAATTAACTGATTTAGTTAAGAGGATTTCTCCATTTGCTAAATCTAAAATTAATGCTGTGAGAGATTGTGTACTACAATCTAAACCCAAAAATAAATCTTTTTTCATACAGCGATAAGGCTAGTGAAAAATTTTTCTAAGTAAAAGCTTTTTAATTTAGATTTTTTTTGAGATTTGTCTCATCGCTTCGTACGCAACAATTCCTGCGCTTGTAGAAAGATTCAATGAGCGCAAAGAATCATTGAATTGAGGGATTTTTATACGAGTCAAATTTAAATCTTCGTGCAGATACTCTGGCGAGCCTCTATCTTCTGAACCAAAAACTAAGCAATCGCCAAAATTAAATTCGCAATCCCAAATTGTTTTTTCTGCTTTAGTGGTCAAAAGCCAAGTGCGAGAGAGTGGGGCAATTTGTTTTTGCTTAAAGTCATTCCAAGACTCGTGATTATGAATATCAAGCGAATGCCAATAATCCATACCAGCGCGCTTTAGCTTTGCGTCTGTGATAGTGAATCCGAGGGGATGAACCAAGTGCAACGATGCTCCGATAATCGCGCACATTCTACCTATATTCCCAGTGTTTTGTGGAATTTGTGGGTTATGCAAAACTATATTTAAAGGAGGGGTCATCTTCTTTCAAAGAGTTCGCGACGAGCTTCTTTCATCGCCTGATTCTTTTTTAAGTCTTCGCGCTTATCGTAGAGTTTTTTGCCTTTGCAAACTGCAATCAGGATTTTTGCAAGACCTCTTTTAAAGTAGATTTTAAGCGGAATAACAGAGCATCCACCAGCGTCAGTTTGCACTTTGATTTTCAAAATCTCTTTTTTATTTAGCAATAATTTTCGCGGGGCAACGGGGTTATGATTATGAATATTTCCAAAATCATATTCCGAAATATGTGCGTGATACAAGATAGCTTCGTTATTATCTACACGCACAAAGGCATCTTGAATCTGAGCTTTACCTTGACGCAAGCTTTTGATTTCTGTTCCACGCAAAACAAGTCCGGCTTCATAGGTATCGCCGATGAAGTATTCGTGAGAAGCTTTGCGGTTTTTGATTTCAACAACCTTAGCTTCGGTTTTATCTTTTTTTGCCATTGATGAATGTAAAAAGAAGTGAAAAAAAGCGCAGGAATTACTGCGCTTTAAAGAATTAACTGTCGCTATTAGAATCGTACAAGTCCCAAGTAATCTTGCCTCTGATGATTTCTAGAAGCGCGATGTCTTCAGGATTAAGTCTTTCCAAAGACTCTACCAAAGGTTTTTTGCCGTTCTTGAGTTGCTTTACGCGGCGCGACACCACATTTATCAAAATGTTTGGGTCTTGAATTATCTGTTGTGCTTGTTTCAAATAGTCGTCTCTCACAGGTGTCTCCTCTAAAATTAAATAAATGAAGCTAGGTGATTTATTGAATTTTGCAATACTTTTTTACAATTGTCCTAAAGATTATTTTTCTGTGAATTCACTACGTATTTGTTTAGGACTAACATTAATTGCGTTTTTCAGAATTTTACAAAGATAACTTTGGTCGTAGAATCCTGATTCGCTAGCGATTTCAGAAATATTCTTTTTGCTAGATTGTAGCAAATTCACAGCTTTATTGACTCGCAAAATATTCACATAGCCCATCGGGGTTATGCTGAATCTTTCGTTGAACTTTCTTTCTAGAGAGCTGACAGACATTTTTGCTACTTGTGCCAATTTTTTGATAGTCAATTTTTCTGAAAGATTATCATTTAGATAAATCAAAAGTTCTTTTAATGAATCATCTTCAGTGTAATTGCCAACGAGTCGAGAAATTCCGACGAGTCCAATAATTTCTCCTTTTTGTCCGTAAAAAGGATACTTTGTTGTGCAACGCCACGTAAGCCCCTTGCTTCCTGAGCACAATGAAAGCTCATTCTTATTGATTTGTGCTTTGCCTTTGAAAACAACATAGTCATCTTCCAAGAATTCTTCACCGAGTTTGCCAGATGTAATATCGCAAGTATGTTTTGAAATCATATTTTCGCCATACACATCCATCATAGCGTTATTTGCTAAAGCTATATTGGCATTCAAATCTTTAACAAAAAAGAAGCTATCTTTGGACAATGGAACAATTAAAAAATTATCGACACATATTTTATGCTTGTCGAAAAAATCAGCATCGTATGCCCAGATAGGAGTTCTCACTAATTTCATAGTCAAGGTATAAGAAAAAATCTAAAAAAATTCAAGCCTATAAATCTTATGACTTTTGACGCACTGAAAGTCTTGCTTGCATAGTTGCAAAAATATTATTTGAAGAATCAAAAATATTAACATCAACAATGGCAGTTCTTACGTTCTCTGTAAAATAAACTGCCTTTGCAAAAATTTCTTTGTTCGGCGGGCAGGGCGCAATATAATTTATATACACGCTATTAGATACGGCAATTTTTTCTTCTGTATTACTTAGCAATGCGCTTGCGTAATCTGCAAAGCTAAAAAGAAATCCGCCGTGAGTCATATCCAAAGCGTTCGTATCTGACATATCTGGGGTCGCAGAAATCGTTACAGAAGAAAGATTTCTTTCGACAATTTTAAAGCCTAATTTATTGGCAAATTTTTCTTTTTCCATTTCTATATTGCTTTTTTCCGACATATATGACATTCTTGTACTACGGTTTAAAAAAAATCAATAAAATACTATTATTGCCGTAAAATTTTATAATCACTATCTCCCCACTATGACAACCATTGACAATATTAAAGCACGTGAAATTCTTGATTCTAGAGGTAATCCAACAGTAGAAGTAGATGTCTCGCTCTCTTGCGGAGCATTTGGTAGAGCGGCGGTTCCGAGCGGATCTTCAAAAGGTTCGCACGAAGCATTTGAGTTAAGAGATAGTTCTTTAGATAAGAAATTCTTCTCAAAAATTTTCGATAATCAAAGCAGATATAACGGTCTTGGAGTAACAATGGCTGTGTCGAACGTGAACACGCTTATTGCTCCTGAACTCTTTGGTATGGATGTCTGCGATCAAGCTGGTATCGACGCTTTGATGATTGAATTAGATGGCACTGTGAATAAATCAAGACTCGGTGCAAATGCTATGCTTGGTGTTTCTTTGGCAATTGCAAAGGCGGCGGCTAATGCGCTGAACATTCCTCTTTATAGATACGTTGGTGGCGCAAATGCAAAGTTGATTCCTATGCCGATGATGAATGTTTTAAATGGTGGAATGCACTCTGACGCACCTATCGATATTCAAGAATTTATGATTGTACCAATTGGTGCAAAAACTTTTTCTGACGCATTGCGAATGGGTTCAGAAATTTTTCATTCTTTAAAGACTCTTTTGCGTTCAAGAAATTTGTCAACTAATGTTGGCGACGAAGGTGGCTTTGCTCCTGAAATTCCAAGTAACGAGGCTGCTATTGAATTGATTGCAAAAGCTGTAAAGCTGGCTGGGTACTCTTTTGGTAAAGATATTGCAATTGCTTTAGATGCAGCCTCCACTGAGTTTTACAATAGTTCGATGGGTAAATACATTTTCAAAAAGTCAGACGGTTCTACAAGAGATTCTGCTGATATGGTTTCTTACTATGTAGATTTAGTAAAAAAATATCCTATCATTTCAATTGAGGATGGATGCGCGGAAGACGACTGGAAAGGTTGGAAACTTTTAACTGAAGAACTAGGTTCCACAGTTCAGTTAGTCGGTGACGATTTGTTTGTAACAAATGCTAAATACTTGAAAAAAGGTATAGAAGAAAAAGTTGCAAATTCAATTTTAATAAAACTAAATCAAATAGGTACTTTGACCGAAGCTTTAGATGTTATTGAAATGGCAAAATGCTCAAAGTATGCACCGATAATTTCCCATCGTTCAGGCGAGACCGAAGATTCTACTATTGCAGATATCGCAGTTGCTATGAATGTAGGGCAAATCAAAGCTGGCTCTTTGAGTAGAAGCGATAGAATCGCGAAGTACAATGCACTTTTGCGTATCGAAGAAGATTTAGGCTATGGCGCGATATTCGGCAGAAGCATGGTTGATTTGCAATCCAAATGAGAATAAGGATAAAGTATCCGCTCATAATTTTGGGAATCTTGTTAGCATTCTTGCCTTTGCTAATCGTTTTTTATTGTGTCCAATCAAAGACATCTAAAAGCGCTGTTCCTGCTGGCGAGATTTTTACAAACATTGCAAAGGCAAGTGTTTCAAATACTATTTTCGATACCATTAAAATTTGCGATTTGCTAAACGATAGAATTAGAAATCTGCCTGAAGCGGAGTTACAAAAAGAAAAAAATGAAGCAATAAGTTATCTTCTTGAATATCTAAAATCTGTAAAAATAGGGAAGAATGGATATCTTTGGATAGTAGAAACTATCAATGATAACGACGCTATTGTTATCTTGGGAAAAGAAGCGGGAATGAGCGGAAAAATTTTATCGCGCGATTTCGATACTTTTCCAGATCAATCTGTAACTACTTTAATCGAGACTGCAAAGGCTCTTAACGTAGGCGAATTGCATACTCATATTATATTAGGTAAAACAGTAAATTCTATTAAAGGAGCCGACAGAATAAATGTTTATCGCCCTTACGATAATTGGAATTGGATTATTGGCGCTGCATATTTTAATGAAGATTTTATTGATATTGCAGTCAAAACGTCTGCCGATGTTAATTCAAAATTCTTGATGAAAACAGCGTACCTTTCTGGTGGGCTTTTGATTTTGATATTGTTCTTTGCATTGTTTATTTCTTTTGCAATTTCAAAACAAATTAAGCCAATTATTTTTGTAACAAAATTAATAAAAACTGGCGATTTGTATGGAGCAAAAAAATCTATACGCTTCTTAATCACGAAGCCATTTTTTGAAATTGATGAGATTTCTTTATTGCAAGATAAAATGGCTATTTATGCAGATAGACTTTATGCGGAAATTTTGAACTCAAAGAAAAATGCAGATAAAATAATTCAGTCCTCTTGGCATATTTCCGGGATGATATCTATGTTGGAATCGATACTACATAGTCAAGAATTATCAGCAAATCAGCTAAAGCAAATTGGCGAATCTTTATCTACTGCTAGTCATTTTATCAATAAGCAGATGGTTCTTTCAGAATACGAATTTGAGTCTTTGAATAGTGCTTCAAAAGAATCTTGTGATTCTATTTATTTGTCTTTGTTGCGCTCTGAAAAATTGAAAAATTTTGCAGATACATTTAAATTACGATTAAGTGAAATAGATTCTTCTTTGAATATCTTGACTGAAAATTTCACTAGAATTTCAAACGATAACGCATCAATGATTTCTCTGAATATATCAATCAATGCAGAGAAATTGGGTGAGGATGGAAATGCATTGGCTGTGTTGTCTAAAGAATTGTTTGGGATGTCTAAAGAGCTTCAGCTTAGCATAGACAAAATCAAATTGCGTTTGTCTGAATTCAAAATACTACTCGGTACAAATTTGGAAGATACAAAAGTTTTTATAGATAATATAGAAAATCTAAAAAAGTCTGAAAACTTGGCTTTGGAAGATGCTGAGAATTTTTCAAAAAGTATGACAGAGCTTAAAGATTCTTTTGCTAAAATGCTTTCTTTTGTTAATGAAAAAGAATCGAATGCAAAAGTTTTGCGCGAAAACATTGCAGAATTAATGCAAAATTCAGAGAAAATATTTTTACATATTTCTCATTCAAAAAATGCTTTGGAAGCGCTTGAAAATAATGCAGAGCTCGTCAAAGAGAAACTTTCTAGCTTTAAGACTTAAAAAGTCTAAAAAATACTGCATTTTTTGAAAAATAACCTTGAGTTATCCCACCTTATTTTTTCATACTTAATCTAGTATGGAAAAGTATGCTCTTATATCTGTCAGCGACAAAACCAATTTATTGTCGTTCGCTAAAAATTTGGTCGAAAAACATGGCTATGTTATCCTTTCTACGGGCGGAACTGCAAAGCTCTTAGCAGATAACGCAATCAAAGTAAAAGAAGTTAGCGAACACACCAAATTTCCTGAAATGATGGACGGTCGTGTCAAAACTTTGCATCCAAAAATTCACGGCGGATTGCTATGTATGCGCAACAATCCTGACCACGTTCAGCAAGCAAAAGACAACGACATTCAAATGATTGATTTAGTTGTTGTGAATTTATATCCATTTGAATCTGCTGTTGCAAAGTCAGATTGCTCTTTGCACGATGCAATTGAAAATATTGATATAGGTGGACCTTCTATGTTGCGTTCTGCTGCAAAGAATCACGAGTCTGTTACTGTTGTCTGCGATTCTGCTGATTACGATTCTGTTTTGGATGCAATGGATAAAGGTGGCGAAACGCTTGCAGATTTGCGTAAAAAATTGGCTCTTAAAGTTTATAAAAGAACAGCTGCTTACGATGCTGCAATTAGCAATTATTTGCATTCACAATTCATCGGCGAAGAGCTTCCAGATCGTATGAACATTTCAATGCCAATGATTCAAAGTATGCGCTATGGTGAAAATCCTCATCAAAAAGCTGCTCTCTATGGAGAAGATTTCAATAAGTTTTTCAAACAAATCCAAGGCAAAGAACTTTCGTACAACAACATTATAGATATCAGTGCAGCTGTTGAATTGATTAGCGAATTTGACGATTCAAAAAGACCTGCATTAGCAATTTTAAAACACACAAATCCTTGCGGAGTCGCTTGCGCAGACACTTTGGTAGAGGCTTGGAATCAGGCGTATGCTACAGATACTCAAGCGCCGTTCGGCGGAATTATTGTTGTCAATAAAGAGATTAAAAGCGATTTAGCAAATATCATTTCTTCAATATTCTGCGAAGTTATAATTGCTCCTTCTTTCGACAAAGAGGCGTTGGAAATATTTTCTAAGAAGAAAAATTTAAGATTAATAATTTCTTCCTATACAAGAGAGCGTGCAGCTTGCTATCAATTCAAGAGCGTCGTGGGCGGAATGTTGGTGCAGTCGACAGACGCGCTCAAAGAATTTAAAGAAAATATGAAAGTCGTTACAAAGCGCACTCCTACTGAAGAAGAATGGGCATCTTTGTTGTTCGGCTGGAAAGTTGTTAAACACGTCAAGAGCAATGCGATTGTTTATGCAAATAAAGAACGCACTCTCGGGGTCGGAGCAGGTCAGATGTCAAGAGTCGATAGCTCGAACATTGCAGTTTGGAAAGCTTCTCAATCAAAGTTATCTTTGAAAGGTTCTGTGATTGCCTCCGATGCTTTCTTCCCATTTGCAGATGGACTGATTGCTGCGGCTCAAGCTGGCTGTACTGCTGCTATTCAACCGGGTGGTTCTATGCGAGACGAAGAAGTTATCGCTGCTGCTGATGAGCACAATTTAGCAATGGTATTCACTTCTGTAAGACACTTTAAACACTAATTTATAGAAAGAATACAAAGTAAAACAATGTCTTCTAAATCATACAGCGTAAAAGAAAGTAGTCAGATATTGCTGACTTTGGTAGCGGCAATATTTGTGGCTTTCTATATTTTGTTCGCAGGCGGTTGCGATACTAAACGCGAACAAGTTTTGCGCGAAACTGATGAACCTCATTTTAATAGAGGTCAAGAAGAACTCAAGCGCGGTAATATTAATGAGGCTCTGAATGCCTTTTTAAAAGTTATTGAAAAACGTAGAGAATCGCCTGAGTCGCATCTTGAGGTCGGCAGAATTTATCTGAATAATTTGGAAGACCCTGAAATGGCAATCTACTATTTGCGTAGATACATAGATGCAAAACCAAATTCTGAATTGACTCCTGCTGTCGAACAAATGATTAAAACTGCTCGTATAAGGTTCGCAACAAATATGCCGCTTTCTCCTTTTGATAGTAATCTTAAATATATAGAGCTTGAAGAAATCGTTGCTAAATTACAGAAGGAAAATTTTGAATTAAAACAACGCTTGGCTCATTATGCAGAATCTATAGAAAAATTTCAAAAAGCGCAAAAAACTCAAACTACTGCTCAGCTAAGACAAGCACAAACTGTTCAAACATCACAGTCTCAAGCAAGCTTTGCTCAGCCTGCGACTACGGCAACTCCTGCTCCAGCGTCGGCGACTCAAGCAAATCAAAGAGTGGAAGTGCGCTCTGATGTTCCTCAAACTTATATCGTAAAGGCAGGCGATACTCTTAGCAGTATAAGCAGAAAAATCTATGGAACAACTGCTCGCTGGAAAGAAATTTACAATGCAAATCGTGATAGGCTCGCAAGCCCAGAATCTTTGAAACCAGGGCAGTCTTTGATATTGCCGAAGTAATTTTATGGAAAATTATTATGAGCCAATGCTTATAGCATTTTCAATAGCAAGTATTCTCTTGATTGCTACAATAGTTTTTCTTTATCTCAGAGGGCAAAAGTTCAGAATTTTATTCCATAGCGAGTCTGAAAAAAAGAATTTTCTAGAGAAAGAAATTCTTTTTCAAAAATCTAAAAATGATTCTTTAGATTTCGCAGTAAATGAATATTGCGCAAAGATTGCAACGCTCACTGAGCGTGAGAAAAACACTCTTAAAAGATTGGAAGAAAAGGAAGAAGAAATTTCTTCTGTGCGTGAAAAAATGCACGCAGATTTTAAAGTGCTAGCAAATCAAATTTTTGATGAAGCTAAAAAGAAAATCACAGGCGATAATAAGGAACAAATTTCTCAAGTCTTGAATCCATTGAAAGAAGATTTGAAAAATTTTTCTAAGAGAGTCGAAGATATCAATGCGGCTGGAGTCGGCAAACACGCTAAGCTAGAAGAGCAAATCAATAGTTTGAAAGAAATGAATGCCTCTTTAAATAAAGAAGCTGCTAATCTCGCAAAGGCATTGAAAAGCGATAACAAAGCCGCAGGCACTTGGGGCGAAATGATTCTTGAAAAAATCTTGAATTCTTGCGGATTTGAAGAAGGTCGAGAATACCAAACTCAAGTTTCATCTAAAGACGAAGACGGCAATATTTTAAGACCTGATGTTGTTTTGTTTTTGCCACAAAAAAAACATCTTATAATAGATTCAAAAATTTCTTTGCTAGACTATGTACGCTATTGCGAGTCTCAGGAAGATGAGGCTGCAAAGAAAAATTTGCGAGCATTTAATGATTCTATGCGTCGCCATATCAAACAGCTTTCAGAGAAAAAATATGAAGAGCTAAAAGACTTTAAAAATCCTGAATTTGTGTTGCTGTTTTTGCCAATAGAATCCGCATTTAATTTGCTCACAACTGATGACCCCGAGATTTTCAAATATGCATTCGAGCGTAAAATTGTCTTAGTAACTTCTTCAACTTTGTTGGCAACTCTGAAGACTATTGAATATATTTGGCGTATGGAAAATCAGGCAAAGAATTCTGAAAAAATTGCAGAATTAGGAGCTTCTTTATATGAGAAATTCAGAGTCTTTACAGATAAATTTTTAGGCTTAGGTAAAAGCATTGGTGCGCTTTCGCGCGATTATGAAGATTCATTAAAAAGTCTTAAAGATGGTAAAGGTAATCTTATTAGTAGCGCAGAAAAAATGCGTCTTTTAGGAGTGAAAACAAAGTCTAAGTTAGACGCAAAACTTTTGGAAAAATCAGATGAAGAACAAGAATAACAAGCCTGAATGGGCTCCAGAAAACGCTTCCGATGAACATTTCACTAGCTTTGTAATGAAAGGTGTGGATTCTGTTCACGACGGTTTGGATTATTCTAATGCAATGGATTTTAGTTTTCGTAATATAAAAAAACGTAAAGAACTTTCTTTAGAAGATTACAAAAAAGGCGTTTTGAATTGCGATAAAGGAATTCTTGCACGCGCAATTACTTTAATTGAAAGCAATGTCCATATAGATATGGCTCAAGCGCTAATTAAAGAGCTTTTGCCTAGTACAGGGAATTCTCTCAGGATAGGAATTACAGGCGTTCCAGGGGCAGGGAAGTCGACTTTTATCGAGGCTTTTGGTAGTTATTTAGTGAGCATTGGCAAAAAAGTAGCGGTTTTAGCTGTTGACCCTTCAAGCACTCTTTCTGGCGGAAGTATTTTAGGTGACAAGACAAGAATGGAAACTCTTTCGCGCCTTGAAAATGCATTTATACGTCCTTCGCCTTCAGGTGGCACTTTGGGTGGTGTGGCGCGCAAAAGTCGCGAAACAATGCTTTTGTGCGAAGCGGCAGGCTACGAAATTATCTTGATAGAAACAGTTGGTGTAGGTCAAAGCGAAGTTACTGTTCGCAGTATGGCAGATTTCTTTTTATTGATTCAATTGGCAGCGCAAGGCGATGATTTGCAAGGCATCAAGAAAGGCGTGATTGAATTAGCTGATGGAATTTTGGTAAATAAATGCGACGGAAATATGGTAGAAAAAAGTATGATGAAAGTTGCTGAATTACGTGGCGTATTTCATTATATACAAAGCCCTACAGAAGGGTGGTCGCCATTTTGTGATTCTTGTTCTGCTCTTGAAAATAAAGGCATAGACAATGCTTGGAATCTTATTTGCGGATTTTTTGATAATGTAAAAAAATCAGACGTATTCTCAAAACGCAGAAGTACTCAAAGACAAGAATGGTTTAAATCTGTTTTGTCAGAAGAAATTTTCAGAAAATTTTATTCTAATGAAAAAGTAAAAATTCTTTATGAGAAATTGCTTCACGATATTAAAAATTCAAATACTCCTGTTACTATGGCTGTGAAAGAATTGCTAAAAGAGAGCGAAAAATGATTTCTGAAAATCTCAAGGCAACATTCAAAGAAACTTTGTATGAGTTTGAGATTCACTTAACAATGCAGTTAGGTAGAAGTAAAAATACAGTAGTATCGTATTTAAAAGATATAGAGCTCTTTGCTTTGTTTTTGCAAAAGAAAAAATTAAGTAGTTTTGATGAACTTTCTGTAGAAAACTTTTTAGATTATGCAAGCGAAATTTCACGCGAAATCAAGGCGACAAGCCAGTCTAGAAAGATTAGTGCTTTGAAGAATTTTTGCATTTTCTTAATGGAAGAAAAGCGTATTGAAAAAGATTTTTCTCAATTTTTAATGCGTCCTAAAACGCGAAGAGCTGTACCGAGCGCACTTGAAGTTGACGATATAGAAAAACTTATCGCAGCCACAGACTCTGAAACTTTTGAAGGTATAAGAGATCGGGCAATGCTTGAACTGATGTATTCAAGTGGATTACGCGTTAGTGAACTTTGTGCTGTGAGATTTTCTGACTTTGATTTGTATGAGAAAATCTTACGCGTAAAAGGCAAAGGTTCGAAAACAAGATTAGTCCCTTTTGGAAAAGATGCGTATGAATCTATTTTGAATTACAAAAAAAATGCTCTGCCAAATGTTAAAAAAGTTTTAGCAGAAGAGTTTTTTATTACAAGGCGCGGAACAAAATTGTCACGTAAAAGTTTTTGGTTTAATATCAAAAGATATGCTTTATTAGCGAATGTAGAAAAGAATGTGAAACCGCACGGATTACGTCATTCTTTTGCAACGCATTTGTTGCAAAATGGCGCAAATTTAATTTCTATTCAAGAAATGTTAGGACACAGTGATTTGTCTACAACTCAGATATACACTGAGCTTAGCAAGGATGCTTTAATTGATGAATACAAAAAATTTCATCCAAGAAGCAAATGATTTTTATTAAAAAAAAACGCAGAATATTTTCTGCGTTTTTTGTTTTTAAATTTGATTTAAAAATTATTGTGCAATTGGAATTGTAATGTTTTTATCAAAGCAATTTTCGTTAGGTGTTGCAGACATATCGAATTCTAAAATTCCGCCTTCAATAATTTCTGAATGAGTTATGTATGGACGCAAAAGTCTTTTTCCATTTAGTCTGACTTCTTTTACATAGACATTTTTTTCAGATTGATTTTTTGCAATCATTTTAAATGTATTATTATTTTCCAAATTGATTACAGCTTCTTCAAGCACTGGTGAACCTAATACATAAATTCCACCACAAGGATTAAATGGATAGAATCCCATTGCGCTAAATACATACCAAGCGCTCATTTGTCCGCAGTCTTCGTTACCGCATATTCCATCGACTTTATCAGTGTAAAAAGAAGTCATTATTTGACGTGCGAGTCTTTGTGTTTTATGCGCCTGTCCAACAAATGCATAAAAGTAAATCACATGATGGCTTGGTTCATTGCCGTGTGCGTATTCGCCGATAGTACCTGTAACGTCAGCCACATTAAAGTCTGTGCGTTCCAATGTAAAAAGTGTATCGAGCTCTTTTATGAACTGTTCTTTTTTGCCGAGCATTTCAACCAAGTCGTAAGGAGCGTGTGGAGTAAACCAGCGCCATTGCCAAGCGTTGCCTTCAGTATAATCGCGCTCTGTTGAGCCTTCGCGTTTATGTGTGCGTTGAGGGTCGAAAGGTTCTTGGAATTTTCCATCAGAATGTTTTGTTCTGAAAAATTTCGTTTTTTCATCAAAATGATTTCTGAAATTTTGTGATCGTTTCAAAAACTTTTGAGCGATATCATCGTCGCCAACTTGCTTTGCAAAATGTGCGATGCACCAGTCGGCATAAGCGTATTCAAGCGCGCTACAAACAGATTCATCAGAATCTTCAACAGGAACAAATCCGCGTTCTTGATAAGTTTTGAGTCCGCGCCATTCTTGATTTAATGCGGTTGTAACGCACGCATCTAAAAGTTCTTTAGCATCAAATTCGCTTAATAAATTTTTTGAATATGCGTCAATCAAAACAGGGACTGCGTTATAACCTACCATAGAAAATGTTTCGTTCTGAGGTAGTGGCCATATAGGTAGCATTTTATATGGGCTTTGTTTGAATGCATCCATAAAAGATTGCACAAAACTTTTTGTACGCTCTTGTTCAATGATTGTAAACAATGGATGCAATGCGCGGAATGTATCCCACAGTGAGAACACAGAATAATTTTCAAATTTTTCATTTCTATAAATGAGTCCATCATAACCTTTGAACTCGTCGTTTACATCCTGATTAAGCATAGGTGCAATCATACAGTGATAGAGTGCTGTTGTGAAAATTCTTTTTGTTGTATTATCGCTTTTAACGGAAATTTTTGATAAGCTTTCCTCCCAAGTTTTATCAGCAGATTTTTTAACTGCATCAAAATTCCAATCAGGATTTTCTTTCTCTAAATTTTCAAGAGCGTTTTGATATGACACGCTAGACACTGCAATTTTTACTAAAAGCTCGCCGCCATTTTTGAAATCAAAGTCGAACACAGCTCTTAGGTTTTGTGCAGAGGCGTTGCGAATTAGGCTGAATGCGCGTTCTGAGGGATCGGTATAAAGTTTATCGTCCTTATATATTTTTTTTGCAGTAGGGATTTTATCGAACTTCATTGCAAAAAACGCTGTGCGATTTTTTGCCCAATAATTTGTTGTATGACTACCAACTACAATCTCGTCATCAAGAAATCTAATATTACAAATTTTAACATCGTTTGGTGCGTTACCCAGAAAGTGTGCCAAGTCTAAAATCAAGCGAGACTCTTCTTCTTTAGGATATGTGAATCTATAAAATGCGGTGCGATTTGTAACTGTCATTTCAGCTTTGATTGAGTAATCTTCAAGCATTACAGCGTAGTAACCTGGGGATGCCCATTCTTGTTCATGACTAAATGCGCTACGATATCCAGCGTCTGGATTTGACTTTTCTCCCGGAAGCAATTTCAACTGACCATTTGTTGGCATAAGAAGAAAGTCGCCAAGCTCAGGGCAGCCTGTGCCACTCAAATGAGTCTGTGAAAAGCCTTTGATATTTGTATCGGAATAATGATAACCACTAGACCAGTCCCATTTTGCTCCATCTGCATCAGGACTTGCTTGGACTGCACCAAATGGCATACAAGCCCCTGGAAATGTGTGTCCGTGCCAATCTGTACCGATAAAGCAATCGACATAGCTTGTCACATTTGCGCTGAGCAAATTTAAATTCAACAATAGTATAATCCCCAATAATTTCTTTTTTGTCATATTGATTTTAAGACTATGATGCGCAATATAAAGCTCAACAAAAAAAGGTTCGATTTTTTCGAACCTTTTAAAGTTTCTAAAGAGGCGAATTTCGTCCTTTGATTCTAATTTAAGGATATATTTTCCCTTTGCTCTTTAGCTCTAGTTAAAGATTATTATTTGCGTTCCCAAACTTTGATTTTATTCAAACCTGGCTTGAGTCCTTCGAGCGCTCCAGCAGCAGGATGGGCAGGGCGAGGGTTACCAAGAAAATCTTTATCGATTTTATAACTGCTTCCATCTGGATTTACAAAAGGAGCTTCGGGATAATATGCGATTCCTAAATCTTCGCTCTTTACAATTTCAGTTTCTGAATTCTTAAAATCATCAGGCAAAGTTATCATTAAGAAAATATCCTTACCTTCTTCGACAATTTTCATATCGCTATCAAATCCATCATAAATCAAATGTCCTGTTTCAAATTTAACGGGGCGAGACATATTTAAATATATGTTTCCTTTTGCCATAATTTGAGGTTTGATTTCGCTATAACGAGAAAGTCCATAATTGCCGTTTTGAGTGATATTAAGATTATTGCGAGTTGCGAACATATTGTTAAGATATCTGTTATCGGCAAACTCAGTTGGAATGAATCCTGCAACTTGTGTTCCGTGCGCAAAGAAGTATGGAGTGAAGCGTTGATCTGTAGTTGTAGTGGTAAAGCCTGCCAATACATTATGTACATAAGCGCCACCGCCAGAATTATACAAAACGTTTTCACGAGATCCCATTATATTATTTGCAACCAAGTAAGGACCGTGGCTAACTTCAACGAAGAGGTCTATGTGTCCACTCTCTGTCAAAACGTTATTTACAACTTGTGTGCCTTGAGTCATCCAGTCTAACCAAATATTGATATTTGTGTGATGGATATAATTGTTCCTGATAATAGTATCGAGTGCTGCGTGGAATTTAATACCTGCCATCTCAGCACCGAAGTATTCTTTGAAGCGATAAATATTAAAAATTTCATTATTTTCAATTATACTCCAAGAGGCTCCCATACTGCCACAGATTGCAGTTTGTCCGCAATTGAAAATCTTATTGTTACGCACGATATGACTACCGATATTTTCTTTATTCCATCCATATTTAATCGCGCGAAAAACGCACTCGATATAACGAGAGTAATCATTTTTTGCAGTGTTAGGATAGGGTAGTTCATCTAGGTGTAAATAGTCTGAATATTTGCCCAAGGTGATACCATTGCACTTTGTATTGCTGATGATATTATTTTCAATTACCCAGCCTTTGTTCCAGCGTGCAGCAATCATACCGATTTGCTCTTGAGTAGGAGGAGCCCATTCGCTCGCAGCTTGACTAATTTCGAATCCGCGAATTGTGATATAATTTATACCTTCTTTATCAGGACAAAAACAACTTGGTCTTACAGAAATTTCTACTAATTCTTTATTAGGGTCTGCATCACCAAAGACTGCATAGATAATAGTTTCTTTGTCGTCGCTAGTTGATGTCCAGCGTAGATGATTATCTGGTAGATGCTTTTGTTGCTCGACTGCGTTGCCAGTTAATTTTTCAATACTTTCTTTATCGTAGAGAGCTTTGTTATTTAGAAAAACTTCACCAGGATGATGATCTCTGCCACGAGCTTCAAACCAGTCGGCTTTCATTATGATTTTGAATGAATTAAAATCGCCAAAAAATTCATTGGGTATAACAACTTTCCAAATGTTATCATCTTGCTTTACCCAGCCTTTGATAACTTCAGAACCTTTGATTTCTACCTTAGCATCTTTTGCTGCTTGGTATACGATTGGTTTGCCTTCTTTACCGCCATTTTTTGGCACGATTTTTTCGCGGTAGACACCTTCTGCAACTGTGATTATATCACCTGCAACAGCAATGTCGGCTGCACGTTGGATAGTTTTAAAAGGACTTTTTTGAGTTCCTTTATTTTTGTCGTCTCCTATAGCTTGCGAGACAAAGTATTCTTTAGAGAATGCGCTATGTGCTAAGAAAGCACATAAAATTAGTGTTAATATTTTTTTCATTATTTTATCTTGTAAAAATTTTTATTTCTTTTCCCAAACTTTGATTTTGTTTGCTCCAGCCTTGAGTCCTTCAAATGGTCCAGCCATTGGTTGGGCAGGGCGAGATTTTTTTAGCATATCTTTATCAAGAACAATTTTACTTCCATCTGGATTTACAAACGGAGCATCTGGATAGTATGCTTTGCCCATAGTTTCGGTAGTGATTATTTGTGTTTCAGGATTTTTGAAATTTTCAGGCAGATTCAATACTAAGAAAACTTCATTATTCTCTTCAATGATTTTTATATCATTATCAAAATCTTCAAATACACGATAATTCACATCGATATTTGAAGGGCGAGAATCATTAAAATAAATGTTTCCGCTTGCAATGAGTTTACTATTATGGACATCATCATAACGGCTGAGTCCGAAACAATCAAAAAGAGTGTCTTTTTGATCTCGATTGAGATTAGAGCGAGTTGCAAAAATATTATTGAAATATCTATTGTCGGTAAAATTGATTTTGATAAATCCTGCAACATTTGTTTCGTGTGCAAAAAAGTATGGAGTGAAACGTCCATCTGTAAGCGTAGAAACAAATCCGCCTAAAATATTATGCACGTACGCGCCACCACCAGAATTATAAAAAATGCTTCTGCGCGATGCAAAAATATTGTTCGCAACTAAAAAAGGTCCATGACTTACTTCAATAAAAATATCATAGTCGTTGTTATTAATTAAAATATTGTTTATAACTTGAGTTCCTTGAGTCATCCAGTCTAGCCAGATGCCCGCGAAGTTATGATGTATATAATTGTTTCTTATAATAGTATCTATTGCAGCGTGGAATTTTATTCCACTCATTTCAGCCCCAGCAAATTCTTTGAAGAGAGCAATTCCATAGATTTCATTGTTTTCAATTATGCTCCAAGATGCGCCCATACTGCCACAAATTGCAGTTTGTCCGCAATCAAAAATCACATTATTGCGAATGATATGACTACCAATTGTGTCTTTATTCCAACCATATTTTAGCGCACGAAATACGCATTCGATATATCTTTCATACCCATCTTTTTCGTAGTTAGGCAAGGGGAATTCGTCTGTATGTAAAGCGTCAGAGTACTTGCCTAAGGTGATACCAGTAGATTTTGAATTGCTGATAACATTATCTTCAATAATCCAACCTTTGCACCAGCGAACTGCAATAATGCCTATTTGATCTTGTGTAGGAGGAGCCCATTGTGTAGCTGCTTGACTAAATTCAAATCCGCGAATTGTGATGTAATTAATATATTCTTTTTCAGGACAAAAACAACTTGGTCTTACAGAAATTTCAACTAATTCTTCGTTAGGATTTATGTCTTTGCCAAAGACCGCGAAAAAAGTTGTTTCTTTTTCATCGCTTTGAACAAACCAGCGTTGGTGATTGTTTGGAGCGTGCTTTTGATTACGATGAGTAGATTCACCTGTTAGCTTTTCATAGCCTTCTTTTTCAAATAGTGCTTTACCATTTAAAAAAACTTCTCCGAGATAATGGGGTCTGCCGTTGTCGTTGAACCAATCGCCTTCCAATAGTATTTGATAAGGATTAAAATCGCCGAAGATTTCGTTAGAAACTTTTGCTTTCCAAATATCACCTTCGACATTTTCCCAATCAGTAATTATTTCAGAGCCTTTGATTTCTACCTTAGCACCTTTGGCAGTCTGATAGATTATAGGTTTATTTTCTTTGCCGCTATTTTTTGGATTTATCTGTTCGCGATAAACTCCTTCTGCAACAGTGATTATATCTCCTGCGACAGCAATGTCGGCTGCGCGTTGTATAGTTTTAAAGGGATTTTTTTGTGTACCTTTATTTTTGTCATTTCCTAAATTTTGCGAGACAAAATATTCTTTAGAGAATGCACTATGTGCAAGAAATACACATAATGCTAGTGTTAATATTTTTTTCATGTTTTATTTTGAAATTCTTTGTTTTTATTTTCTCTTTTCCCAAACTTTGATTTTATTTGCTCCAGCTTCGAGTCCTTCAAGTGGACCAGCCATTGGTTGAGTAGGGCGAGATGTTCCTAACATATCTTTATCGACAACAATTTTACTTCCATCTGGATTTACAAAAGGAGCATCGGGATAGTGTGCTCTGCCAAGTGTTTCAGTTGTCACAATTTGCGTTTCGGAATTTTTAAAATCTTCAGGAAGATTAAGTGTTAAGAAAACATCCTTACCTTCTTCGATAACTTTTATATCGTTATCAAAATCTTCAAAGAGAACGTAACCAGTTTCCAAATTGAAAGGTTTTGAAGTATTGAAATAAATATTTCCTTTTGCAATGAGTCTATTATTCTCAATGTTGTTGTAGCGGATAAGACCAAAGCTATCGCGCAGACCATCTTTGTTGTCTATGTGTAGATTTGAACGGTTTGCAAAAATATTATTAAAGTACCTATTGTCCGTAAAATCGATTAGCATAAATCCTGCAACTTGTGTTTCGTGAGGGAAAAAGTACGGAGTGAATCTAGGGTCAGTGAGCGTTGTAATGAATCCACCTAAAATGTTATGAACAAATGCGCCACCACCAGAATTATAAAATATACTTCTGCGAGATGCCAAAACATTATTGCCTACAAAATATGGACCGTGATTAACTTCTGCAAAAATGTCACAATCGTCATTATAGGCGAAAACGTTTTTAACTACGATTGTTCCTTGAGTCATCCAGTCTAGCCAAAGACCACTTATATTATGATGGATATAATTGTTTCTGATTATAGTATCTATTGCTGCGTGAAATTTTATACCTGCCATTTCGTCGCCTCCGAATTCTTTGAAGCGATAAATTCCATAGATTTCATTATTTTCAATTATGCTCCAAGCAGCTCCCATACTGCCACAGATTGCAGTTTGTCCGCAATCGAAAATCACATTATTGCGAATGATGTGGCTACCGATATTTTCTTTATTCCATCCATATTTTTGAGCGCGAAAAACGCATTCTATATATCTAGCATAGCCATTTTTTTTCATATCTGGCATAGGAAATTGGTCGGTATGCAAATGGTCTGAATACTTGCCTAAAGTGATTCCTGTGGATTTTGAATTGCTGATAATATTATCTTCAATAATCCAGCCTTTGCACCAACGAACTGCAATCAGACCAATTTGTTCTTGAGTAGGAGGCGCCCACTGGGTAGCTGCTTGACTAAATTCAAATCCGCGAATTGTGATATAATTTAAATATTCTTTTTCTGGTAAGAAGCAACTTTCACGAACAGAAATTTCTACTAACTCTTCATTAGGGTCTACATCTTTACCGAATACAACAAAGAATGTAGTTTCTTTTTCATCGCTTTGAACAAACCAGCGCAAATGATTATTTGGCGCGTGTTTTTGACGTGGGCTTGCTTCGCTTGTCAGTGCTTCATAACTTTCTTTTTCGAAAAGAGCTTTGCCATTTAAAAAGACTTCGCCCAAGTGTTGAGGTTTTCCATTGTCTCTATACCAGTCGCCAGTAAGTACTAGTTGATATGGATTAAAGTTGCCAAAGATTTCGTTAGAAACTTTTGTCTTCCAGATATCGCCTTCGTGTTTTTCCCATCCAGTGATAATTTCAGAACCCTTGATTTCAACCTTAGCATCTTTTGCTGCTTGATAGGTAATTGGTTTGCCTTCTTTGCCGCCATTCTTAGGAGTAATTTGTTCGCGATAGGTTCCTTCTAATACAGTTATAGTATCTCCTGCAACTGCGATATCGGATGCTTTTTGTATAGTTTTAAAAGGACTTTTTTGAGTCCCTTTGTTTTTGTCGTCGCCAGTTTTTTGCGAGACAAAATATTCTTTTGCCATTGAGGAGTGCACCAAAAAAGCGCACATGATAAGTGCTAAAAATGTTCTCATATTCGTAAACTAGCCTAATCAATGCTAGTAAAATTTGTCAAGCTATTTTTCGCCAAAAAAGAAATTTTTATTAAAAAAAAGGCTTTTAATATTTACATATTTTATATATAACAGAAAGCGATATGAAAAAATTACTATTGATTCTAGTCTCTTTTATTGCGGTTCTTTCGGTCAGTGCCGCAAAGAAACCTAATGTGATTATTATGCTTGCTGATGATTTGGGATGGCGCGATTTAGGTTGCTTTGGTAGCACGTATTTCAAATCTCCTAATCTCGACAAATTAGCTGGTGATGGGATGCGTTTTACTAATGCTCATTCATCTAATCCATCCTGTTCGCCAACTCGTGCTAGCATTATGGCAGGTCGTAACAGCGCACGATTGCATATAATGGTGCCTTGTGGTCATGCTCCTACTCCTGACTTCGGTGGCGAAGTTGCTAAAGGTCCGCATGACAGACGCGCTACTGAACCTAACAGTGCTAATCGTATGGCTCTTGATACTCGTACTATAGCTCAAGCATTTAAAGACGCTGGTTATGCAACTTCTTTCTACGGAAAATGGCACTTAGGCAGAGACGAATACATCCCTGAAAATTTTGGGTTTGATGTTGTGGTAAGTGGTAGAGAATTTCCATCTCCTCCTCACGGAATCTGGTTCTCTCCTTTCGAAGGAGAAAGAGCTAAAGAACTACAAGAAAAAGTTCCGGGAACTCACGGTAACTGGGTTACTCCTTGGCCAAAAGAAGCCAATATGCCAAAAGATGTTCCTCCAGGAACTCACGCAGATTGGGTTCTTACTACCGAAGCTATAAAGTTCATTGAAGAAAATGCAAAAGCTGAAAAACCTTTCTTTATGTGCTTATGGTTCTTTAGCGTTCATGCTCCTTTCTATAGCCTTCCTGAATTAGTAGAGAAATACAAGCCTACTTCTGATGTTAAGAATCCTCATCACAGCCCAACAATGGCTGCTATGATTGAACTTATGGATATCAACGTAGGTCGTATTCAAGACACTCTTAAAACTTTAAAATTAGATGATAATACTATTGTGATTTTCACTTCTGACAATGGTGGTAATATGTACGGGCAGTCAGACGAAACTACTGCAACAAACAATTATCCATTGAACCAAGGTAAAGGACATACTCTTGAAGGCGGTACTAGAATTCCTTTCATTATCAATGTTCCAGGAGTTGTGAAACCAAATACTGTAACTGATGCGATGATTTCAACTACTGATTTCTTCCCAACGCTTCTTTCTTTGGCTGGATTGCCTCTCGAGCCTGAGGCTCACTTAGATGGCGTAGATTTTACTCCTGCTCTCAAAGGCAAAAAATTCCAAAGACCTCCTGTTACTTGTCACTATCCATACTCTGGAAACAGCTCTACTTCTTACACAGACGGCGATTGGAAATTGATTACTTACTGGTATTTTAATCCAGATTGGTCACATCGTTTTTCACTGTTCAATCTTAAAGATGATATTTCTGAACAAAATAATCTTGCAAAAAAATATCCAGAAAGAGTCGAAAAAATGTTCGCTGCTATGGAGAAAGATTTGAAAGATATGAGTGCTTATATGCCTCTTAAAAATCCAAACTTTAAGAATACTCAAGTCAGCAGTTGGTATGGCGATGAAAATGCTCCTATTAAGGCAATTGGTCGCGATACTCTCGAAGTAAACGCTAAGGCAGGAGGTACTTGGGGTACAAGAAATACGCTTGCTCACGGCGAAGCTAGACAAGCTATTTTCTACTTTGAGGTAACTTCTGATGCTGATGTTGAATTCGATACTTTTATCTGGGGTCATCCAAAAAAACCTACAGACGATAAGGGTAGAAAAATCAATTATGAAAACAAATTAGTCGAAACTATTTCAGTTAAAAAAGGTGAAACGAAAAAATGCTATGTTGAGTTTGAATTTATTGGTCCTTGGCGTAGCTTTGTCTTTGAAATCAAAAACGATGCTAATATGATTTTCAAAGATATGAAAGTTATGACTCCAGATGGATCCCCATATTCAACTTGGAATCACTTTGACTTGTAATTAATTTACTCCCCAAGACCACTGCGTCTTGGGGATGCTTTTTATAACCTTTCTCTACTTAAAAAATATGCAGACTAAAGAATTTTTTGACGCACTCTGCTTGCGTTTATCTAAAAGCAACAAGCCTAAATTCGCTGTAATCGTAGACTTTATTTGTGATGCTCTAGAAAATAAACAATTAAAAAAAGGCGATGCAATTCCGAGTATTAATTTGGTTTGCAAGCACTGCGATATGGCTCGCGAAACTGTTCGTAAAGCATATAATGTTTTGCGCGAAAAAGGGCTTGTTTCTTCTATGCGTGGCAAGAGTTTCAACATTGCTTCTGACAAAGTGAAAAAAGCCAACAATGTTTTTATTTTCTTAGACCGCCTCAGCAATGCTTATAAAGAGCAATTGATTCGCGGAATTAACGACACTGTAAAGAACAAAGCTACTCTGACTTTTGTAGCGCATCACTTGCATAGACCTGAATTTGAAACAAATTTAGAAAATGCTATAGGCAAGTACGAGCGCTATATCATTATGCCTGTTCAAGAATCTGCTTGCTTGAAGTTGCTTAGCGACATCCCTCAAAGAAAGCTAATGCTTCTTGATTTATTTGCAGATTTCCCACGCAAAAAGTGTTCTCAACTTCTACAAAACTTTGATGAGAATTTGATTAAAGGGCTTTCCTATCTTGACGATAAAATCGAAAAATACAAAGGTTGGAGTTTTAATATTTGCTTTAACAAGGAAAAACGCCACCCGAAAGAAATGCCAGCAGCATTTCTAAAATACTGCAAAGATAGAAACATTGAAGCATTTGTTCACGATTCTTTCTCTCCTGACAAACTAAAGAAAAACACCCTTTGGTTTATGTTAGATGATGAAGATTTTGTTAACCTAATTATGGAAGCTCGCGCTCGTAATTTTGAACTTCTCAAAGACTATGCCTTCTTAACTTACAACGATACTCTTATCAAACGCGTCGTCCTAAATGGTATCACAACCCTAACCATAGACTTCTATGCAATGGGTGTTGCCGTCGGTAAGCAAATCCTCAACTGGGATACCCACCTAAACAAAACCTTCGACACTTACCTAATTAAAGGTAATACATTCTAAATAAAATTTATTTTAAAAGGCGCATTTTTTTAATAAGTACTTATTAAAAAAATGCGCCTTTTGTATATATTTATTTTCTCTACTTTCTTATTGCGAAGCAATTTTCTTTTGTAGGACTTTGCCCTAGAACCCAGCAAAGGCTAGCTCCGCCTTTGCAATCCAAAGCAGGCAGTGTCGGCTTCCATTGCCCATTCGGAGCGTCCTCTTCGCGGACATCACACAATATGCACTGGTTAATTTATTTTTAAAATCTAACGCATAGAGCAATTGCGAAGCAATGCGTGTGAACATCATTGCAGATTATGACTACTCTTCGCTGCAAGTCGCACTTGCCTCGGTATGCAAAGGCGGAGCAAGCCTTTTGTGGAATGTAGGGCAAAGCCCTACGGAAATACACAAGGGGAATAAAAAAAGGATTTTTAATATTCTAAAATAGAATTTAAAAATCCTTTTTTTATTCCCCTTTAAAATGTGGAGACGTTGTATCGCTTAAGCGCCACAGCCGCCATCTTTGTAGCCGCAGGTTCGGCAGGAACGGCATTTACCGTCGAAGACGTATGCATAAGAATGGCATTTAGGGCAGGTTAGAGCACTGCCGAAATTCTTGTCTTTCTTTGTTGTTTTAGAGACAAGAGTGAATTCTGTTTGCATAGGTGCTTTGGAAGCTTCGTCTATACGCAATGATGCATCTCCGCTATGGAACATAGCTTTCATATACATTTGGTCTAGAGAGCGCAAGGTTCTGCCGTTTTCTGATGGGAACATCCAGTCTAGAAGTTGCATTAGCAAGTCGACAATACTCTTACAAGAGTGGATATCTGGCTTGTATTCATCGTCTTCATTATAGTCGCCAACGCGAACCCAACCAGATGGGTCGAATGACATATATTTAAATGAAGAGATAAAGTCGTCGAAAGGAACTCCGTATTGCAAAGCGATAGAGAACGCCTTACAGAAAGCATCGAACATACCGTTGATAAGCGAGCCCCCTTGACCGAGTCTACCAAAGATTTCAGCGCAGTGACCTGTATCAGAGATTCCAACAGTCATAAAGCCGTTGATGTTATCGCCGATTGAGAACTTAACTGTTTGACCCCAGCGTCTGTAAGGAAGCTTTTTGCGGATTGGGTTAGCGTGCTCGTGCATTCTAATCTTGGTAGCGGTATTGATAACTTTTTTCCAAGCATCTTGAATTTCTGTAGAGTCGAGCCTTGTGCTGTAAACTGCATTAGCTTTAGAGCCATCGCGATAGATAGCGATGCACTTGATACCCATTTCATGACTTTTGATAAAGCTTTCAACGATATCTTGTTCAGTTGCGCTAGTAGGCATATTGATAGTCTTAGAAGACGCGCCAGAGATAAATGGTTGAAGTGCGCCAAGCATTTGCAAGTGACCTGCGGTAGAAATGCATCTATCGCCACCAAAAGCTTTGTTAGCGCAGTCAAAAACTTTCAAAGTATCTTCAGGAATCCAAGAGATGCCTTCCATATGACCACAGCCGAAGTAAAGACTCATATCGCTAATTTGCAAAGCGCCTTTTTCTGCGGAAGAATTGAGTTTGGAGATGAATTCGCCATATTCTTTTTCTGTGCTAAGATTTGCCAAGCGAGCAGCAATTTCCAAGCAGACTTGTCCGCCAGTAGAAAGATTTTGTAAAGCTTCAAGCTTGTTCTTAACTTTCTTAGAATTTAAGAAATTCTCTACGCCAGCGAGACCAGAAACTTCTGCGATAATAGGAACAATTTGTTCAAAACTATAACCAAGATTTTCAAGACCCACAGGAACTAATCCATTGATAAGAGTCATAGAACCGCCACCGCTAAGTTGCTTATGCTTTACCAAAGAATATTCAGGTTCAGCGGATGTTGTGCCTTCTTCGTAGATGCCCATAGGCGCACTGATAGTGCCAGTTGGAGCGATACAAGTTACAAAGCTATTTCTAAAAGTTTTTGCATTGCAAACGTTATTCCAAGTATCGGAAGCACAATTTAAAACGTCTTTCCAAGTTTCAGAAACATCAAGCTTAGAGCTACCGACGCTTATATCAAGAGCGTGCAGAGCATCCTTCCAAGAGAAAGATTCTTCGACAGGCAAATCTTTGCTCTTTTTGTCAATAGAAGAGGGTTTGAGACCTGCGATTTCCTTAAGCTTTTCGTGAGCTACTGAATGCATATTAAGTACGCGCTTCATACTACCTTTGATAGTGTCGTACTTATAGAAGTTACCAAGATTTGCACCAAGCTTAGAGCTGATATCGTAGCAAGTAGAAGTCAATAGAGAAGCCAAGCTTGCTGCGATTACGCGACCTTTAGGTGAATCATAAGGAATACCAAGAGTCATCAAAAGACCACCGATATTTGCCAAGCCTATACCTGTTGTTCGATAGTTTACAGTGTTAATTGCAATGTCTTCGATTGGGAATCCGCCCTTAGAAACATTGATATCTGCGGCTATCATTGCGATTTGCGAAGCAAACTTAAATTTCTCGATTTCGAATTTGCCTTTACTATAGAAGCGCAAAACGTTGAAAGAGCTCAAATTACAAGAGCTAAACAAAGGTCCTAAGTATTCCGAGCAAGGGTTACTTGTTTCGATTTCACATTCGTCTTTAAATGTGCTCCAGAAATTAATGATGTCGTTGTTATGCAATCCTGGTTCAGCGTTGTTCCAGATTGAGTTCGCCATCATAGTCAAAAGCTCCATAGGCTCATACTGACGCACGACGTGAGAAGGATCTTTAACCCATCTTGTTGCGTACTGTTCGCCGTTCTTGAATGCAACCCAGAAGCCACTTTTCATCGAAACTGTATGATTTGCGTTTTGGTTTGATAATGTTTGACCGTAGAGCAATTCATCCATTCCTGGGTGGAAACTTTTATCCACAACAAAAGGCATAGTAAGAAGCATTCTTGCTGCGATTTTTTCTTCAGGAGTTCCTTCGTTGATTTTTTGTTCAGCGAGTTTACGAAGTCCGTATTGAACATTGTGTTCTTGCAATACAACTTTAGCAATTTCTTCTTGCTTAAATTTAGTTGTAACAAACTCAAAAACATCTGGATGGTCTGAGTACAAAACGACCATACGAGCAGCTCTACGAGTCTTACCGCCAGATTTTATAGCTCCAGCCATTCTATCCCAACCTCTGTCGAAAGACAAAGGTCCTGATGCTGAGCCTTTGCCCGCGATAGGTTCGCCTTGAGAGCGCAAAGAAGAAATATTTATACCTATACCTGAACCGCTAGCAAAAATACAACCTTCAGTATATTGGTGTCTTAAAATAGCATCCATAGAGTCTTTGACTCCAAGAATAAAGCAGGCGCTAGCTTGTGGATTTGAGTAAACAGATTCAGCCTGTTTAGCTTCAATACCATTTTTGCCTTCTATGCCATAAAATGCATCTGTACCTTTGTTGCCCAAGATTTCACGCAAATCAGGTCTGCCCCAGCGCCATTGATCCCAGTGACCAATATTAAACCAAACAGGGCTATTTGGCGCCCACATTTGATGCAAAAGCATATACTTCATTTCTTGATTGAAAATCAATGCAGAATCTTCGTCTTCAAAATATCCTAATTGATACCCCCAAGCAGTGTAAGTATTAGCAATTCTATCGAAGATTTGTTTGATAGAATCTTCATATTCAGGAGAGTTAGGTTCTTTACCGAAAGCGTATTTACTTATAGTAATTTTGAGTGCATTTTCACCCCAATGAGCAGGGACTTCTATGTTTTTACGGGAGAAAATTTCTTCTCCGCCAGCGAACATTTTAATATCTTGACGTGTCCACTTTGCAGTATCGTAAGCAAATACGCCGTCTTTTGTGAAAACTCTTTGAAATTTAAACCCACCCTTGATAGTTTTTTTACCTAAATCCAAGGTCTTTTTATCGTCTATTGTTATTTTTGCCATATTTCTTAAATTCTTAAAATTAATTAATAGAATTATAAAATCTGCCTGCAAGCAAAAAAACAAAATAAAAAAATCTATACGCAAGAGATTGTATATCAATAATATACCCTGTACGATTTTGTTTTTTTAGCTTAAATGCTAGACTTAGCGTTTAATGCCAAAAAATAGTGTTGAAAAAATTATAAGACTTCTATTGAGTTACCTGTACATTATGGCAGTTCCTATTTCACAAGTTTTTACAGTTGCTAAATACGCTATCTCTAAATCTATCAAAGGACAAAAGAGATACCCCCTAGTTCTTATGCTAGAACCTCTTTTTCAATGCAATCTCGCGTGCGTAGGTTGCGGGAAGATTCAGTATGGCGTAGACGTTCTCAAAAAGAGAATGACTAAGGAAGAAGCTTGGAATGCCGCAGAAGAATGTGGCGCTCCTATTATCAGTATTGCAGGTGGCGAGCCTTTGCTTCATCAAGAAATGCCAGAAATGGTTCAGGGTTTTGTTGATCGCAAAAAGTACGTATATATGTGTACAAATGCTCAAATTTTGATGCAAAAGATAGATTTATTTAAACCAAGTAAATATCTTTCTTTGGGGATCCATCTCGACGGTACTAAAGAAATGCACGACAAAAGCGTTAACAAAGAAGGTGCTTATGATAAAGCTGTTGTAGCTATTAAAGAAGCTATCAAGCGCGGTTTCAGAGTAACAACTAATACAACAGTTTTCAATAATGCAGACCCTGCAGAGCTTCGTAGATTTTTCGATGATATGTCAAGTTTGGGAACCGAAGGTATGATGTTGTCTCCGGGTTTCCCTTATGAAAAGGCTCCTAATCAAGAAAACTTCTTAGAGCGCGAAAAAACAGTTAAGCTTTTCAAAGAAATCTTAGGTAAACCATCTAAGAAGTGGATATTTAATCATTCACCAAGTTTCTTGCAGTTCTTAAAGGGCGAGCAAGACTACGATTGTACACCTTGGGGTAATCCTACATATTCTATATTTGGGTGGCAAAAACCTTGTTACTTGATTAACGATGGCTATTGCGCAACATTCAAAGAACTTATGGATTGCATAGATTCTTACGATTTAGGACAAAAAGGAACAAGACCAGAATGTAAAGACTGTATGCTTCATAGTGGTTATGAACCAAGCGCAGTTTGCGATACATTTGGTAGCTTCGGTGGCTTAATTAGAGCGGGAAAAAATTTCTTTGCCTTTAGGCGCGGATGATTTCTTTAGAGCAAAATTTTTCATCTTCGCACATACCTGATTTGTGCGAAGATATTTTTTGTAAAGATGGTCTCTTACAAAAATTTTTAAATTTTGAATATAGAAATGCTCAAAAGCAAATGGCGTATTTTTGTGCTCAGGCTTTTGAGGCAGACGATGCCTTGCTTTTTGAAGCTGGTACAGGGGTCGGGAAAACCTTGGCATATTTGATTCCTGCAATAATTTCTGCTGTAGATAATAAGAGGCAAGTTTTTATTTCTACACATACAATTTCTTTACAAGAGCAGATCATTAAAAAAGATTTACCTTTGATAAGAAATTTTTTTGAGTCTTGCGATGAGTTAAGAAATTATGCTTCATTTACCGAAGCAATTCTAATAGGGAAATCAAATTATCTTTGCACAAAAAGACTTTTAAAAGCGATCTCTGAAAAAGCAGATATCTTTAATTCTGCCGAAGTTCAAGAATTGGAGCGCATTGCCCAATGGTCACTCACGACAAAAACAGGTTTGGTAGATGAATTAAATCCTCCACCAAATCCTCAAGTCTGGGATTGGGTAAATGCACAAAGTTCTCTTTGCACTGCAAAAAAATGTGCTGATAGCGATTGCTTTTATCAATCAGCAAAGCGCGCAGTGTCTAGAGCTGATATAGTGATTTTAAATCATAGTTTAGTTTTTTCGCTTATGGCTTCTGCTCAAAGCGTGAATTCAGAGACTCGAGGAATTTTGTTTCAAGATGATTTATTTGTTTTTGATGAAGCACATCTTTTGCCAGAAGTTGCAAGCGAACATTTCGGAATTTCTGTTAGCGATTATTCTATACTAAGAGAGCTTCATAAAATCTATAATCCAAAATTTAAGAAGGGGCTTCTTTGCAAAGTTAAAAGCGCAACGGTGTACGACAAAGATAGTGTTTTAGCTGCAATTGCATCGTGTGAAGAATTCTTTAATTCTTTGCGAAAAAAATATTTGTTGAATAGGCAAACGGTTGCACTCTCTGCGCCAGAGTGGGCAGATACTTTGTTTTGTAATGCTCTAAACAATTTAAAGCAAGTTTTGGAATCTTTAGGAATGCGCTCAAATGACGAGTCTTTGGCGGCAGAATTAAAAGATGTTGCACGTACAATTTTGGGAATAAGTTTGTCTTTGGAAGATGCGATTTTCCTTAGCACAAATAATTTTGTTTATTGGTTGGAGAAATCTGGTAAAGACGGAAATATCACTACAATTTCTTCTGCACCTATAAATGTTGCGAGTATTTTAAGAGAGAAAATTTTCGCAAAAGGAGTGGGAGTAATCATGACTTCTGCAACGCTTTCTGTAGATGGAGAATCTATGGAAAATTTTGTCTCGCAAGTTGGCGGAGAAATTGCTCAAACGCAAATTTGCCAATCGCCATTTGATTACAAAAAAAATGCTAGAATGCTTTTGTGTAGCGACTCGCCTGATTTAGATAACAATAAGCGTATGTCGTCAAAATTTTTGGCAGAAAGTATTGCTGAAATGTCTTTTTTGATAAATGGCGGAACTCTTGCACTCTTTACAAACTATTCAGAGTTGAAATCTACTGCGGAGATTTTGAAAGAATTACTACCTGATAAGAAAATTCTTATTCAAGGCGAGAAATCTAGAATGCAGTTAGTTGAAGAGTTTAAAGCATCTGAAGATTCGCTTTTGCTTGGTACTGATTCTTTTTGGACAGGAATAGATATAAAAGGTAAAGCGCTCTCGCTAGTGATAATTACAAGGCTTCCTTTTTCAAATCCTGATCAGCCACTTTTGGCAGCAAAGATAGATTCTATTTTACAAGCGAACGGCAATCCCTTTGCAGAGATTTCTTTGCCACAAGCAATCATAAAAATGCGTCAAGGGGCAGGGCGCCTAATCCGCAGTCAGAGCGACAAAGGGCTTGTTGCAGTCTTAGATAAAAGAATTCTAACTAAAGCTTACGGCAAAGATTTTATATCTTCATTACCATTTGAAAAATATGAGCGTTTTTCTAAATCGGATATGAAAGAAAAGTTTTTATCAGCTCTAAATGAAATTGGTTTTGACACCTAAATTTAAGAGTGCAACAATTTATCTATTATGGATAAATTAGAAGAAATTTTTAAACTTCAGTACGAACTTAACAAGCGCATCGGTATAGATACAAACGCTCTTAGCGAAGAAGAAAAAATCAAGTGGGTTTTGAATTATTCGCGCGCAATTCAACAAGAAACTGCGGAGTTAATTGATTCTGTGCCTTGGAAGTGGTGGGCAAAATATCAAGAGTTCGATGCTCAAAATGCAAAAGTTGAAATCATAGATTTGTTGCATTTTGTAGTTTCTGCTGCTCAAGTTTTGGGTATGACAGCTCAAGATTTCTTCGATGCTTATAACAAGAAAAATCACGTGAATCACAATCGTCAAGATTCAGGCTATGTGAAGAAAGACGCTGACGATTCTCGTAATATCTAAAAAGTGTTTGAAAAATCTCAGCCCTCGTTCAAGTGGGGTTTAAAAGGATTCAAACAGCTTTTGCCTGCGAATCTTTGTGTAATTCCAAGCCTTTTTAAATCTCTTACGAACAAAAATTTTGCACTGTTTTTTATAGGACAATGCTTTTCTTTGACGGGTGCTTGGATTCAACACACTGCTATGGGTTGGTTAGTTTTTCATATAACTAATTCAACTTTTAAACTGTCTATTTACGTTTTCTTAACGCAGATTCCGACTCTTTTATTCACGCCATTCGCAGGAATAATTGCAGATACTTTTGATAGAAAAAAGATTTTTATGGTGACGCAAAGTCTTTTAATGGTGTATTCTTTTACTCTCGGAATGCTCTATTATTTTGATGCGTTGAATATAAATTTAATCTATGTTCTAGCTTTGTTTTTTGGAACGGTGATAAGCGTTGATGCTCCTGCAAGACAATCTTTCTATGTCAATATTGTTCCTAAAGAAGATGTTGCAAATGCTATTGCGTTGAACTCTGCATCAATGAATGGAAGTAGATTTATAGGGCCTGCAATAGGTGGAATAATGCTTGTTTATTTTGGTGCTGGGCATTGTTTTTTTATAAACTCTGTAACTTTTTGTGCGATATTAGCGGCTCTGTTTTTTATCAATAGTAAGCAGGTGAAAATCGAAAAAAGTAAAATTGGTATTCTTGCAGAAATTGGTGAAGGATTTTCTTACGCATACAAATCTATACCTATAAGAGCTGTGATTCTTATGCTAGTTGTGTTTAGCTTTTTCAGCGTTCCATTTGTTATGCTTATGCCCGCCTTTGTAAAAATACACTTCAATGGCGGTGCAGATATCTTGGGTTCTTTGATGAGCTTTGTAGGGGCAGGGTCTCTCACTGCGGCAATCTTTTTAGCTGCAAGAAAAAGTGTTGTTGGTTTAGGAAAAATAATCACACTTTCTGCAATGATTCTCGGTATAGTTTTAATTAGTATATCTTTTGTATATAATATTTATTTAGCGTATATCATCTGCTTTTTCTTCGGATTTGGTATGATATCTTTGGCAGCCTCTGTTAATACCATTTTGCAAACTCTTGTTTTAGAATCTAAACGTGGACGCATTATGAGTATGTTTGTTATGGCATTTTTTGGTCTGCCTCCTGTGGGTAGTTTAGTTCAAGGAATTTTATCAAGACACATTCCTATCGAATCTATAATTTTTATAACAGGAATAATTTCTATAATTTCTGCGGTAGTCTTTGAATTTTTTAGACCCACAGTACGCAAGTATGCTTGGAAAATTTTTGCAGAAAAAGGAATTGTTATTCCAGAAATCGCAACAGCTTTGGAGACTTCTACCCACACCAACAAGTAGATTTTTATGTTGACTGAAAGCTCATTATTAAAAAGGATTTTTGAAAGAAAAATAAAGTATGTTAGATAACTCACCAAGACATTTTATCAGGCAAATTATTGATAAGGATATTGAAAACGGATTGCCTGCGAATTCAGTGCATACGCGCTTTCCGCCAGAACCAAATGGCTGTTTGCATATAGGGCACGCTAAGGCATTTTGCCTTGATTTTGGTATTGCAGAAGAATTCGGGGGCAAGTGTAATCTTCGCTTTGACGATACCAATCCTACAAAAGAAGATACTCGATTTGTCGATTCTATTCGCGAAGATGTTCGCTGGCTTGGTTTTGATTGGGAAGATAGAGAGTATTTTGCATCTGACTATTTTGAAAAACTTTTTGATTATGCAATAGAACTTATCAAAGATGGCAAAGCTTATGTGTGTACTTTGAGCCCTGAAGAATTCAAGGAATACAGAGGCATCCCTGGTCAGTCAGGCAAGCCAAGTCCGCATCGTGACAGGACTATTGAAGAAAGTTTAGATTTATTTATGCGTATGCGCGCAGGTGAATTTGAAGAAGGTCAATATGTTTTGCGCGCTAAGATAGATATGGATTCTCCGAATTTGCATATGCGAGACCCAGCTATTTATCGAATCAAAAAAGCGCATCATCATCGTACAGGAAATTCTTGGTGCATTTATCCTATGTACGATTTTGCGCACTGTCTTTCTGATGCAATCGAAGGCATTACTCATTCTCTTTGCACTTTGGAGTTTGAAGTTCACAGAGCTCTTTACGATTGGTTTATCGAAAATACTTCGGCTTCAAAATTGAATAAAGTTCAACCACATCAGTATGAGTTTGCGCGCCTTAATTTAAGCTACACAATGATGAGTAAGCGCAAGCTTATGCAGTTGGTAGAAGAGAGCGTTGTCTCTGGTTGGGATGACCCTAGAATGCCCACTATTTCTGGAATGCGCGCTCGCGGTTATACTCCTGATGCTATCAAAAATTTCTGTGAAACAATAGGCTTAACAAAGTATAATAGTCTTACAGATTTTGCTTTACTAGAGCACTGTGTGCGTCAAAACTTGAACAAAGTGGCTCTTCGTAGAATGGCAGTATTTAATCCTTTGCTTGTTGAAATCGAAAACTGGCAAGAGGGCAATATTGATATGCTTGATGCTATTGATAATCCTGAAGATGAAAATTCTTCTCTAAGAAAAGTTCCATTCACAAAGCAAATTTACATAGAGCGCGAAGATTTTATGGAGAATGCTCCTAAAAAATTCTTTAGGCTAAGCACAGATAACGAAGTTCGTTTGCGCTATGCATATTTGTTAAAGTGTAAAGAAATCGTTAAAGATTCTGCGGGCAATATCCAAAAATTGATTTGTACTATAGACCCAGAAAGTCGTGGTGGTAATGCTCCTGATGGACGCAAAGTCAAAGGTACTATTCACTGGGTAAGTGCAGAAAAAAACATCAAAGGCACTGCGAATTTGTACGACAAGCTTTTTACCAAAGAAGATTTGAACGAGCTTGCACCAGAAGAAGATTTCAAAGATTATTTGAATCCTGAGTCATTCCAAAAAGCAGACTTTATTGGAGAGATTGAATTGGCAAATGCATCTACAAAAACTCCTTTGCAGTTTGAACGAATTGCATATTTCGTTCGTGCAGGCAAAGGTGAAAAAGATTCTTTTGAATTCAATAGAAGTGTTCAGTTAAAAGATTCTAAAAAATTCTAATTTATGCAACACGCAATACTGCTCACTTTCTTAGCGGGGCTTAGCACAATTTTTGGTGCTGTGATTGTCTTGTTTATGAAAAACGTGAGTCTGCGTGCGATGGCTTTAGGTATGAGCTTCTCTGCGGGGGTGATGATTTACATTTCTTTTGTAGAGCTTATGCCTTCTTCTTTCGAGACTATGTCTCAGCTTCATGGGCCAACTCTCGGCAGATTTATTGCTTTAGGCTCTTTCATTTTTGGCGTTCTTTTCGCAGCGCTGATAGACTATTTTATTCCTAGTCATCTAACTACTAATGATAGCGAGGAAAAGAAAGGCAAACACAATCATCACCACATAGAATCTGCCGCTGGTGGTGATGCTAGGTTTAGAAAGAGCGGTATGGTTATTGCTATTGCAATGACTCTGCACAACTTTCCAGAGGGCTTAGCCGTTTTTGTTAGCAGTACTGAAAATATTGCATTTGGTATTTCTATCGCTGTTGCTATCGCTTTACATAATATTCCAGAGGGCGTTGCTGTGGCTCTCCCAGTTTACGCCGCAACAAAAAGCAAAACCAAAGCATTCCTCTGGACAGGAATTTCCGGACTCGCTGAACCTGTCGGCGCTATCGTCGGTTACTTCCTTCTTTCTAAATTTATTGGCGAATCATTAATCGGATTCATCAACCCATTCGTCGCCGGCGTTATGATTTATATCGCTCTCGACGAACTCCTCCCTATGGCAAAAGAATACGGCGAAGAACACTATGGCATCATTGGTGTGTTTTCAGGAATCATAGTGATAGCAATATCAATGATAATAATTAATTAAGTAATTTTTAAAAAGTGCATTTTATTAATAAGAATTTTTATTAATAAAATGCACTTTTTGTAATTATTTATTCCCCTTTTATTATTGCAAAGTTCTCTTTTCGTAGGACTTTGCCCTACAACCCAACAAGGCTCTGCCTTGTAACCGCAAAAGGCTTTGCCTTTTGAATCCAGCAAAGGCTTACTCCGCCTTTGCAAACCGAGGCAAGTACGACTTGCAGCGAAGAGGACCTTGTGCAAAGAATACTCATCGCATTGCTTCGCAATTGCTATTCGCGATTTGCTAGAGTTTTTTTAACCCCTCCTTTAACTTGTATTAAAGCACATAGTGCGCCTCTTTAGAAACTAAAAAAAAATTTGATGTGCGCTTGAATCGGTGATAATTATATTTTTGAATAAAAAATATAATTCCGATTCAAGTGAAGAGACCGTCGTATTGCGAACAACTGCAAGTACTGCGCTTGCAGAGGTTTGAAAGGGCGAGAAGCCCTTTCGTTTGGGGTAAGGGGCTTTTTGCCCCTTAGTTACTTTCCCGAACGAGCTGTAGAGGTTCGTGGAGTGCCGAAGGTTTTCTTTTCTATGCCGAGGTGTTTTTCGATATCTTTGAGGCGGGAGAAGAAGTCTGGGAGTTTTTCGTGGAGGATATCGAGTTTGCTATGGAGCATATAGGGGAGGGCTGGAGTTCCTTGTATATATAGGTTTGATGGGACATCGCAGTTAACTCCGCTTTGGGCGCCGACTTTAGCGCCGTCGCCGAGGGTGATGTGACCTACTAATCCTACTTGTCCGCCAAGGATACATCCATTGCCAAGAGTTGTTGAGCCAGAGATTCCTGTTTGAGAGACTATCAAGCAGAGTTTACCTACCTTTACGTTGTGTGCGATTTGAACTAAGTTATCTAACTTAGAGCCTGCGCCTATCAAAGTTTTGTCGAAGCGAGCTCTGTCAATGCAAGTATTTGCGCCAATTTCGACGTAGTCTTCAACTACAACGTTTCCGATTTGCGGAACTTTGTGATGAACGCCATTTGAGTATTCATAGCCGTAGCCATCCGAACCAATCACGCAACCTGGTTGTAAGCGAACGAAGCTTCCGAGTACGCAGTAGTCCATAACAACAGCTCTAGGCATAAGGTGGCAGTTGTCTTTAATGACAACATTTGCGCCTATGTGGTTATGGCTTTCGATGTAAGAATTTTTACCTATCTTAGCGTTTCTACCAATGTAGCAGAATGGACCAATGTTAGCGGTAGAATCTACTTGAGCAGAATCTTCCACAACTGCGCTGGGATGAATGAATCCGCGCTTAGGTTCTGGCCACATTTGCTTTTCTAACACAGCGCAAAATTTTGCGAGCAAGATAGAAGGATTTTCACATCTAAACACAGACGCAGTTGCAGGAGTATCTCCCTTATAAGAGTTTGGTAAAATTAGGATAGAAGCCTTTGTTAAAGCTACTTCGCTCGAATATTTGATATTGCCAAGAAAACTCAAATCGCACTCTTTTGCTTCAGACAAGCTAGCGATAGAATTTATTTGCGAATCGAGATTACCTGTAAAAGTTGCGCCTTCAAAAATTTCTGATAATTGTTTAGCCGTATAAGTCATAAATTATTTTTCTTTTGGATATTCGATACGAGAATGATACATATTCAATAGTGTATACAAAAATGATTCTCTAATTAAATTCAATTGATGAACTGTAATAGGTGCATCATCTAGCTGACCGTCAGCCATTTTGCTTTGGAATATAGCAGAGATTAATTCTTCAATTGCGTGTTGAGTATACTTGCGCAAACTTCGAGACGCAGCCTCGCAAGAGTCTGCGAGCATCAAGATTGCGCTCTCGGTAGATTGCGGTTTAGGACCTTCGTATCTATAAGTGCTTTCGTCTACGCCTGCTGAACGAAGCGCATTTTGCAAATCTTTTTCTTTTGGATTTTCTACCGCCTTTTGAGCTTTATGATAGAAGAAATTAATCATCGAAGTTCCGTGATGCTCTGCGATTGCGTTAAGAACAATGTTAGGTAACTTGGCTAACTTAGCTAGTTCAACGCCGTATGTGATATGGTTTTTGATGATAAGCGCGCTCATTGAAGGAGCTTGTTCATCGTGTGGATTCACGGAGTTATGTTGATTTTCAGAAAAGAATTCTGGTTTAGAAAGTTTGCCTACATCGTGATACAAAGCTGCAACGTGGCAGAGCAGGCTATTAGCTTTAACTTTTCTTGCAGCTTCTTCTGCGATTCTTGCGACCATTATAGAGTGATGCAAAGTTCCTGAAGCAGACATCTGCAATTTAGTAAGCAGAGGTTTATTAAAATCTGTAAATTCAAAGAGAGTAATGTTTGAGCAGAGATTAAACATTCTTTCAAAGATAGGCAGTATAGCAAGGACGATAAAGCTTGTTAAAAGACCAGTCATCATAGCGCCCAAAGATTGAGCGATTAAAATAGGACTTTCTGCGGTGCTAATAATTCCCGTGAAAATACAACCTAAAGCTAATACTAATCCATAGAAAAATCCGCCACAAATTACTCGATATCTAGTCTGCGCTTTTTCGCAGTAGTATATTGCAACTAGGGAAGAAACAAATATCAAAATAAAATATTCAGTTGGCTGCCCGAGCATTAGTGTTGCGAAAGAAGAAATCAAAAAGCTCATTACAAAGCCAGTATACGCGCTGACAAGCAGAGCCTGCAACATAGGCGATACCAGAATCGGAATAGCATAAGCTAAAATTTGTAGATAAGATAAATTTCTGATTCCGCTTTTAGCATCTGTTAAATCTACGACTATGCGAATCAGAATCAGATTCAAAATCAAAAGCAGAATAAAAGAAACAATTGTAGATTTACGTTTAGTTTTTGGATTCTTACTTACAACAATAAAAAGAGTTGCAGCAGATATCAAAAATATAGAAATTACAAAATCATTCAAAGAACCAAATTTGAATGAATTATCCATATCTTTTGCAGCTGCATATTTTCTGTGAGCTGCAATTTTTTCTTTTATAAAAGGTGTGATTTCAGAAGATGGGTCAGCGATAATTTCGCCCTCACGAATTTTAATAATCACAGGTGCAATACTTTTCCTTGCTTCTTCTTTTTGTTTCTTTGTAGCATCTGCATCATAAACTATATTAGGAGTAATTTTCTGAGAGATGATTCTGAAAAATACGCTAGAAAGATTGTCTGGAAAGCCTTGTGAATAGATAGAATTTCTGAATTCTTTTTTCGCAAATTGTTCTGTTCTTATGATAGCTTTGTTTTCAACTAAATTGATATTAACTAGATTTTTAAAGTTATCATCACTTGCGTCATAAATACCATCATCCATAATATTCTTGTAGCTATGCATAGCTAGAGAGAATAATTTTTTGAAATTATCACCAGTAGTATTATCAAGAATTACAAGCAAGTCGTTAGGATGAATATCAACTGTTGAAGCTTTGCGTAGTGCACGAGCCCACATTATTGCGCTATTTTCCTTATCTTCTACGACACCTTCTTCAGGATTCTTTATTTGAGTTTGAATCTCGTTAAGTTTTTCGATGAAAATATTGAATGAATTATTTGCAGATTTTTCTATTTCAGAATCAATTTTATAAGATGGAAAAACTTGGTCAGCTTTTGCATCTTGCTTTGATTTTGTAGCAATCTCGCTAGGATATTCAAATGTTAATGTAGATATCAACTGAGTTAATTGTCCTTGATTTTGGACAAATCGTAAATCAGTTCTTGTTCTGCCTACAAAACATATTACCACGCACACTACCGACAGTGTAAGTACTGCCAATACGCCCATAAGGGTTTTCATTCTAAAAAACACTGGCTTTGTTTCAAGCCCGCCCAGTGTGCGTTTTGCAAGAGTTTTTCTAATCGTTACGTTGCCAGACATCTTTGCCTTTCGATTCATAGGCTTCGATAATTTTCATTACAAGTCTATGACGTACAACGTCTGCACCTTGAAATTCAAATATACCTATCCCATCTATATTTCCTAAAACCTCCACAGCGCCTTTTAATCCTGATTTCTTATGCTTTGGTAAGTCGATTTGTGTGATATCGCCTGTGACTATCATTCTAGAATTTTCACCGAGTCTTGTTAAGAACATCAGCATTTGTTCCATAGTTGTATTTTGGGCTTCGTCTAAAATAACATAAGCGTCGGTTAGAGTGCGTCCACGCATATATGCAAGAGGCGCAATTTCTATGACTTTCTTTTCTATGAGCCTTGCAGACTCTTCTGGACCGAGCATATCATACATGGCATCATACAAAGGACGCAAGTAGGGCAGGAGCTTTTCTTGCAAGTCACCTGGCAAAAAACCCAAGACTTCACCAGCTTCAACAGCAGGGCGAGTAAGAATAATTTTATCTACTTTCTTTTCTTGAAGATATCTTAGTGCAGCAGCTACTGCCAAATAAGTTTTACCTGTTCCTGCTGGACCGATACCCAAAACAATTTCGTTGCTTTCAATAGCTTTGAGATATTTTTTTTGATTAATATTCTTGGGAACAATACTCTTCTTTTTAAGATGTATCACCAATGGATTTTCAAAAAGAGACTCAAGATCTTTCATTCTTCCAGAGACTGCTTTTTCTAGAGCCGATTTAAAATCGTTATTGCTGATTTTAAGACCTTGTGAGCGACCTTTTTCTAAGGCAGTAAAAAATCTAGAAGCTAATTCTACGTCAGAATCTTCGCCCTCAATTTTCAGCCAATCATCGCGAGTAGTGAGCTTTACTTTCAGTTCGGCTTCGGCGAGGTTAAGATTAGCTACATCGTTTTTATAAAGCTCAGTAAGATTACGAGCACTATTGAATGTTAATGTATTTTCTGTCATAAATTATAAATTTTTAACGAGTTTTTCCCAGAGATTATCCATAGATTCGGGTAATACTCTTGTATCGGAAATCACAGGCATAAAGTTAGTATCGCCATCCCATCTAGGAACGATATGGCAATGTAAATGCTGTGGAATTCCTGCGCCCGCCTTTTCGCCAAGATTAAAACCTACGTTAAAAGCATCTGGATTCAGAGTCTTTTTTAGCAGATTCTTAGCAAAGATTATTGTATCAAAAAATTCAGGACGTTCTTCGTTAGTTAAATCGTTCAAATCTGCGATTTGTCTGTATGGAACAACGAGAAGATGCCCGCAGTTATAAGGGAATTTGTTCATCACAATATAGCAAAATTTTCTCTTACAAATAAGATGAACACTTTTAGGGTCTTGCGCTTTAGGGATATCAACAAAAGGATTGGCTGATGTTTCTTTGGGAATATCTATATAAGGCATTCTCCAATATGAATGTAGTCTCTCCATAATGCGTTGTATACAAGAGAATTTATCTAATTTTGTCAATCTACAAACGCTGGCAAAAACTATTCGATTTCGTAGCGATACTCTTCAAAAGCTTCGTCGATTTCTTCTTGAATTTGAGCTTTATATTTTTTCTTCAAAGCTTCCATAAGAGCGCCACCGTTGTTGTATTCTGCGAGAATTTTACCTTCTCTAGAGTAGAGCAATACAGCTACTGAAATTTTGTCTGTACCAGCTTTCATATTTGAAGAACTTCCAAAGTCTGCAAGGCGCGTTGTTACAGAGGTTGCAGATTCTTCAACAGTTTCGTTAAAAGTCTTGCCTCCGCCAATCGTGATAATTTCTCCCTTAGATTTGATACCACCTTCATCAACTTGATATCTTTTTGTTCCGTAATAAGAATATGCTCTATCTTTTTTCGACTTCTTAACGTTTACGATAGATTCGGGCATATCTCTTGCATCGCCTTTGATAATAATCCAGAACAAAAACAAATCTCTCTCGTAAGGAGAGGTTGTATTTATAGAAATTTCATATTCTTTTTTCTTAGTAACGCTTTTGGTTTGGTTGTTGCTAAAATAAACACTTTTTTCTGTATCACTTTTAGTGGATACTCTTTCTTTGACTTTCAAAGAGGGCATACATTTTACGCTCATTAAATCTCTGACCAATCTGAAAGAATCGTCATCTAGCTCTGAAGCTTCAATTGTTTTTCTAGCGAGAGAATTTGCTTCTGAGTAAGTGAGTTTACCTTGACGAAAGTCTGCAATTTTTGCAACGAACTCATTACCGCCTTTAGTTTTGATTGTTACAGTTTGAGCATTTAGATTTACAACACTCAAAAATAGACAAAATATAAAAAAATACAGAGCTTTCATAGTTGAAATTATTAGCAAGAAACATTGGTTATTGTCAAGAAAATAGCTCTTTTAGAGGCTATGAAAATAAAAAAAAGAGTAAGAAAAATCTTACTCTTAAAAATATTAAGCTTTTTTAAACTGCTAAATTTTAGCGGTTTTCGTGGCGTTGACGCAACATGTTATTGAAGGCGGCAACCTTACGTTTTCTACGCTTAACTTCGCATGGTTTTTCAAAGTATCTCTTTGAACGAGCGTCTTTAATAATACCCTCGCGATCGAGCTTCTTTTTGAGTCTACGCAAAGCTTTTTCCATCGCTTCGCCTTTACGCATTTTTACTTCTATCATTGCTTAGTTCACCTCCTTCTGGCTGTCTTAGTTTTAAGACAATCTTCTAACTCTGAACTTTTTTTACTTTGGGTCAAGCGTTATTTTAGAATTTTTATATTTTTCCAGACTCACATTAGATAACTAAATTCAAAATAAAAATTATTTAAAAAAAACTATTTAATTTTGGAAAAAAGTGTTGCAAAGGGGGTGGTCTTTGCGATTTAAATTAATCCCCGAAGTATGAAGTATATATTTATAACAGGTGGAGTGGTATCATCACTAGGTAAAGGGTTAACATCAGGTGCGCTTGGCGCATTGTTAGAAACACGCGGTTTGAACGTTTGTATTCAAAAATTCGATCCTTATTTGAATGTCGACCCAGGAACTATGAGCCCTTTTCAACATGGCGAAGTCTATGTTCTTGAAGACGGCGCTGAAACAGACTTAGACTTAGGTCACTACGAACGCTTTACTAATGCTAGATTAAGACGCTCTAACAGCGTTTCTTCGGGTCAAATTTACGAGACTGTTATTCAGAACGAGCGCAAAGGTGAATATTTAGGTAACACTGTTCAAGTGATTCCCCATATCACTAACGAAATAAAAAAACGTATTATCGCTGGCGGTAAAGATTCTGATGTTCTTATTACTGAAATCGGCGGAACTACTGGCGACATCGAGGGTCTTCCTTTTCTCGAAGCATTGCGTCAATTCTCTTTGGATATTGGTAAAGAAAACGTTTTATTTGTTCACGTTACTTTGATTCCTTTCTTGAAAGCCGCTGGCGAACTCAAGACAAAACCTTCTCAACAAAGCGTTGCGAAACTTCGCGAGATTGGTATTCAGCCAGACATCTTGGTTTGCAGAACAGAGCATCCTATCACAGACGATATGCGTTATAAGCTTTCGCTATTTTGCAATGTCGAGACTAAAGCTGTTATTGAAGAGATGGATGTTGAAAATTCTATTTACGAACTTCCTCTTATGCTCGCAAAAGAAGGCTTAGACGAGCTTGTTGTCAAAAAATTAAATCTCGATTGCAAGAACAGCGATATGGCTAAATGGCAAGATATCGTTCAAAAAGTTAAGTTCCCAGAAAACAAAGCTAAGGTTGCGGTTGTTGGCAAATACATAGATTTACAAGATGCGTATAAGTCGATTTATGAAGCTCTGGCTCACGCAGGAATTGGTAACAATTGCAAAGTTTCTATTAAGCGTGTCGATTCTGAATCTATCGAAAAAGAAGGCGCAGAGAAACATCTTGGCGATGTCGATGCTGTTCTTATCCCAGGCGGATTCGGAGATAGAGGCATTGAAGGCAAAGTTCTCGCTGCAAAATATGCTCGCGAAAAAAAGATTCCTTATTTTGGAATTTGCTTAGGTATGCAAATTTTGGTGATTGAATATGCAAGAAATGTTTTGGGTCTTAAAGATGCAAATAGCTCTGAGTTTGATCCTGAAACAAAAAATCCTGTTATTCATATAATGGAAGACCAAAAGAATGTTTCAGAAAAAGGCGCGACTATGCGTCTTGGAGCATACAAATGCAAGTTGATGAAAGATTCTAAAGCTCTCGATGCTTACAAAAATCAAAATATTTCTGAACGTCACCGTCATCGCTACGAGTATAACAACGATTTCAGAGCTTCTCTTGAAAAAGCAGAACTCAAAGTTGCAGGTGTAAATCCTGAGCGTGATTTGGTTGAAATTGTAGAAATTGAAAATCATCCATTTATGATGGGTGTACAATTCCATCCTGAATTCCAGTCAAAGCCTAGCTTGCCACATCCTTTATTTTGTGAGTTTATTGCAAAAGCTTTGAAGAAGTAAGAAAATGATTTTTGATAAAAATAAGTTGCTTATTATCGCAGGTCCTTGCTCCTTGGAGTGCAAGGATTTGAGCTTTACTGTGGCAGAAAAAATTGCAGCATTGCGCGATTCTTTTAAAGATGATTTAACTGTTCTTTTTAAAGGTAGTTTCGATAAGGCAAATAGAACAAGCTTGAAAAGTCCACGCGGACCAGGGATGGACGATGGTTTGGATATTTTAGCTTCTGTAAAAAAAGAATTTTCTTTGCCTGTGATTAGTGATATTCACGATGCTTCGCAATGTCAGGCAGTGGGCGAGGTTTGCGATGCTTTGCAAATTCCAGCCTTCTTGTGCAGGCAAACAGATATTTTAGTTGCAGCAGCAAAAACAAACAGAGTTGTTAACGTAAAAAAAGGTCAATTCTTGTCTCCTTACGAAATGCAGTTTGTTGTTTCAAAATTGCGAGAAGCAAATGCTAAAGAGATTTGGCAAACAGAAAGAGGTACAACTTTTGGATATCAAAATCTCGTAGTAGATATGCGATCTTTTACTATAATGAAAGAGAATGATACTCCTACAATTTTTGATGCTACACACGCAGTGCAACTTCCAGGGGCAGGAGGCGGAGTAAGCTCTGGCGAGAGAAAATATGTAAAAGTTTTAGCACCTAGCGCAATCGCAGCAGGCGCAGATGGATTATTTATAGAAACTCATCCAAACCCAGATTGTGCTTTGAGCGATGCCGCATCTCAACTGCCTTTGAGTGAGCTTGCGGACTTAGTGAAAAAATGTTTGGAAATAAAAAAAGCATTATGGAAATAGATAAACTTTTGAATACGGCAATAGATGTTGCTAAACAAGCTGGATTGAGATTAAAAAGTGTAGAGTCTCGCACAATAAATTCTGATGCTGGTAACGACGTTAAGTTGCAAGAAGATGTTGATAGCGAAAATTTCATTCGCGAAAAATTGTCTCAGTTTGGAATTCCTGTAATAGGCGAAGAGCTCGCAGGCGATTTGTCTTTGATAGAAAACAACCAGTATTACTGGATAGTTGATCCAATTGATGGCACATATAATTTTCTTCGCAAATACCCAGGAGTATGCGTAAGTATCGCTCTGATGCAAGGCTTAGAGCCTGTTGTAGGAGTTATATATGAATTTACTCGCGATGAACTTTTTGCAGGTGCTAAAGGATTCCCTCTCACTTTAAATGGAAAAATAGTACAACCTAATTGGGCGAAAAAAATTGAACAAGCAGTTGTAATGACAGGCTTTCCAAGTTCAACAGATTACTCTGATGCCGGACTAAAATCTTTTATAAAAACTGTTCAAACATTCAAAAAAGTTAGAATGTGTGGAAGCGCTGCAATGGCTGTAGCATACGTTTCATCGGGCAGGGCAGACGTTTATGTTGAAAACAAAGTTAATCTTTGGGATATCGCTGCGGGGCTTGCTTTGATAAATTCTTCAGGTGGCGTTTATAAAATCGAGAATGCAAATATTCCAAATAAACCTTTATGTTTGAATGTGAAGTTGGCTTCTTGCAAAGAATTTTTAGCTGATGAAAAATAATAAATTTTATAATCATTTGTTTTTCAAATTGTCTTGGTCAGATGTTTCCAAAGAAGATATTATTCAGGTAATTGAGCTTGCTCGCAGAGAAGACTTGGAAGCTTTTGGTCTTGCAAAAAAGCCTGTTGCTTTTGGTGATTTCACAACTAACACTCTTGTTGAAAATAAAGAAATTTCTGCAAAGCTAGTTGCTCGCAAACGCCTGTGTGTATGCGGGGTAGAACTTGTTAAGCTCGTTTTAGATGCCTACGACAATGCTGATGGAAATGATAAAAAATCCACATTCAAAAGCTTTGTTAAAGATGGAGACATTTTAGAATCCGAGCAAGAGATTGGTATCATTACTGGCTATGCAAAAACGATTCTTCAAGCAGAAAGAATTTTGCTAAATTTCCTTCAACATTTGTCTGGCGTTGCAACTGTCACTAGTGAATACGTTCAAGCGCTAAATGGCTCTACGACTAAACTTTTAGACACACGCAAAACAACTCCTGCTTTTCGTGTATTAGAAAAATATGCGATTTCTTGCGGTGGTGGTTACAATCACAGAATGGGGTTATTTGATAGAATTATGCTAAAGGATAATCATCTTTCTTTCACAAATGCATCAAAAGGTGAGCGTCTTGCTTTAGCGGTTGAGAATGCTCGCAAATGCAATCCTGATTTAGCAATTGAAGTCGAAGTTGACAATCTTGAACAAATCCCATTTGTCCTTCAAGCGAATGCAGACGTCATTATGTTCGACAATTTTTCTCTAGAAAATTTATATAAAGCCAAAGCTCTTGTCGGCGATCAAGCGTGGACAGAAATTTCCGGAAACGTCAGCATCGAAACTCTCCCCGAATTAGGTAAAGTCGCCTGCGACTTCGTTTCCACCAGCGCCACAATCACTCGCGCTCCCTGGATAGACATCGGCTTAGACTCTTGACCCCCAGAGGAAAGGGCTGTCGCTATGCGGAGAGAGGAGATAAGCTCTTGTGCAAATAATTTTTCATTTAGCTAATCGCGTTCAGCAATTGCGAAGCAATGCGAAAGTTTTCTTTGCAGAATACTCTCTTCATTCACTGCAAGTTATACTATACATTTTAATTCTAGTTTAAGAAAATATTTTCCAGTATGCATTGTGTGATGTCCGCGAAGAGGACGCTCCGAATGGGCAATGGAAGCAGGCACTGCCTGCCTCGGTTTTCAAAGGCGGAGCAAGCCTTTGCGCGGGGGTTAGGGGGCAAAAATCCCCCTAAAGAAATTTGCTATAAGAATAATTATATACAATAAGGGCATTTTATAAATAAGAATTCTTATTAATAAAATGCCCTTTTTATAAAATATACTTAATTTATATTTATTCTACAGGGGTGATACCGCGGAGGATGCGGTAGCTACCTCTATGGGCTTGAGTCCAATTCTTGAACACTCGTGATTCTTCAGGTTTAATTTCTTCTTTTTTACCTTTAAATACTATCATATTTACCACAGGGAGTGTGCGTCCTCTTGATGTATAGATATCTTTTGTAAGGTTATCTTTATAGAAATTTATAATACCTCTTAATCCATAGCTTTTCAATGTTGGTGGAACAACAGGTTTTAAATCGATATGTGGAGGACCATCTTGAGGGGGAGCATAGAACTTTTGTTCGTGCATTGCTTGGTCTGGTGTACCTACGTAGAGTGATTGTCCTGCAGCTTTACGTCTTTTATTTTCTTCTTCAATCCACTTACGTGCTTTTGCTATACCAGCTGCGCGTGCGATAGAAATTTTTGTTTGATATTCAGCTTCTTTTTCTTCAGTCCAACCTTTTTTAGCTCTTTCTCTGATAAGTCGTGCTTCAAAGTCTTCCACTCTTTTACGATAAGATTCGGTTTGAGCTTCGGTCCAAGGTTGTTTGATTTCATCAGGATCGGTCCATTCAGTAACCAAAAAGTATATAGTATCTGCGCCTTGTTCTAGTGCTGCTTGATAGATACGATAGCAATTTGCTTTATGCGCTGAATAATGTTGTGAATGTGGTGGTTGAGGCAAGAAAGGGAATCGTAATTTATATGTATTTCTTACTCCAATTTTATCCAAAGAAGAGTTTATTGGGTCTATCCAAGCAGAGACACCTTTTTTATTTGATTCAGTCGCTGCTATAAGGCTTTCACGATAGAGGTCTATTGCGTAGCCTCCTGTCAAGGAATAAGCCATAAGGTTAAACAACATTGTAGATGGCAAGCTATTAACAAGATTTTTAACATCTGAACGAATAACTTGATATGTTGCTAAACCACCGCGTTCTTCATTCATCAAATTTGCAGAAGCGTCGATGACGATAAGTACCTTCTCAGATTTTGATACAACGCCAAAGAGGTCAACAGAAGAAAGAACGTCGATATTGCCTATGCCGGTAGGCGTTGGCATATTTATGATATTTGTAGTCAAAGTTCCTGGAGGCAGAGTAACTGCAATTTCGCTCATAGCCTGGTTTTTTACCGTAGTTACGGTAATACGTTTTGTTGTTTTAGTTGAGCGATTTTGATTAGATTGGATACGTCTTTCTTGAGCACGTTGTTGATTTTTTTCAACTTTTTCAGGAGGAGGGGGAGCTTGGAATTCAGACTCTCCGATAATTATAGTTTCGGTGATAATCAATGTGCCAAGAAGCAACATCCCTGCAATGTGTAGTGCAGCGACAGTAACCATAATCTTGAACAAAAGAGTATCTCTTTTTCTTTTTGCTTTAAAATGATGTATAGCCATAAATTTTAATGTAGAAATTATTTATTAGTTAGATTTCCCATCAGCTTTTTCATCCTTTGGAGGGATCTTAACTATTTGTGCTTTTGCTCTTGAAGCATAGATACTGTTAGGATAAAAAAGTTCGATTTCTTTAAAGATAACATTTGAAACTTCGGGTTTTTCTAACGCTTTATAAGACAATCCTGTATTGAACATAAGTTCTGGCATCCAAGAATCTGTTGTATTGCCATAAACGACACCTTCACTGAATTTATCTAAAGAATCCTTATAATTCTTTTCCGCCATAGAAATCATTCCGCCAATCATCTTAGAAAGAGAGAAAACTTCAGACTTTCTATCTGCTTGTTCGAGAGATGCAGCATATACTCTTGCTGAAACCAAGTTACCCATTGCAATATCGCAATAAATAGCCCAGAGAGTAGCCTTATCTTTAAGTGGATTATCAGGCATTTTTTGGAGTTTTATATACCAATTATTAACTTCTTTAATTTTTCCATTGTTACGGAGAGTATCTAAGATATCCATCAAGCTAGGAATCAAGATTACTTTTTCGCCAGAAAAATCGAGTTTTGACAAAAGTTTAATAGCATCATCAAATCTTGAATTTTCGTTTAATGTTTCGACAAAGTTCAATGCTATAAGTGTAAATTGAGGTTTTAGCTGTGCATAATTGAGTGAGCTGAAAATTGCATTAGCTTCTTCTATGCGATTCGCTTGAACTAAGAAATCGAGGAAGTTTATTACATTGGAATGTATGCTAGGCAAATTGACTTCTGGCACAACAAGCAAAGGCAAGCTGAGATAAACATCTTTGCGCATATAGCCGATGGCAGTATCGTAGTTGCCATCCATAGAAGCATCTTTTGCTCTACGAGTGTTGTTAGCATCGTAGGCGAAGTACAATCGCATAGAATCACCAGTGATAGGCAATTGAATTTCTCCGCCATCTGCTGTTTGGAGCGTTAGGGTAGGTATAGAATTTGCGACTTCAATTTTTTGTACAGTCACACGAGATTCGGAACCAGAAGAATCGCGCATTATCAATACTGCTTTTTCAGATGCAAAGTCTGCAAAATAAGAGCGGTCTGGTCCTGGAGCTGTCGATTGTGCAGATGCCAACAAAGGAAGTGATAACAAAATGAATGTATAGAATTTTTTAATATTCATAACCAGAAATTATAGAGAGTTATAAAAGTTTTCCACTAGTTTAAAGTCAGGAGAATTTTTCGAATCGGGGTATCTTAAAAATTCTCTAGCAAGTTCTTTCGCTTCGTCGATTTTACCACGGTTTCTTAATATCTTTACAGATTCTATTGTAGACTTTCCTGTCCATTCTGGGCAGTTAGCAAAGCCTAATGAAACACGATCAAAATACATCATAGCTTTATCGAGTTCGTTTTCATCTAAGTAGATAAGACCCAATTTATAGAGCGCTTCTGCGTGAATATCGCCACGCCAAGTAACATTTCTAATAATAGACTCATACTTTTCTTTAGATTCTTTGATTTTCTTTAGTCTTTGCAATGTTTCAGCTTCTTTGATTGCTACTTTTGCAACGCCATCGTGAGTGCCATATTCATCCTGAATTCTCACGTACAATTCTAAAGATTTTTCCAAGTTACCTTGAGAATCTTCTAATTCAGCCAAAGCAATGAGTGCTTCTACTATATATTCAGATTCGGAATATTCTTCTATTAGATAGTCATAAACTTCTCTTGCAAGTTCTGGACCGTATTTTTCATTTTGTCTACCAATCCAAATGAGTGTTGCAGGAGACGAAACCTTAAAGTCGTCTATATTAAAAGAGCGTGCAGGTGCAGGAGTTTTTGTATACAAATCCAAAGCCATCATCAATCGATACATCATTGTTGGATTATCTGATGATTTTGCTAAAAGATTTTGGAATGTTTGTGCAGGAGCTTCTGCCGGTACTTTGGCTAATTGCTCTTCAATATTTTTGAGCAATTCTTCGATAGGTGTTTTATTCGTTAAGAGTTTATTTCCAAAATTTTTATCGCTCTTTAATTTTCTATATATAGCGCTGTCGATTTTTGGATTTTCTAAAAAGTATCTGTATCTTTTTGCAGGAACTGTTGCCATATCGTTGAAGAAAGCTTCGTCGGATAACATTTTTGTTAAAAAAACTTTTGAAGCTTCAAGTGTATCTTTAACAGGATTATAGTGTTCTGCATATCTTTGCAACGCTTTGTCAACACCTTCATCGTTTTTGTCGGTGCCGTTTTCTTGAATAATACTCAATAGCAAAAATAATCCGTCGGCGGGTTTAGAAACTTTTTCAAGAACTTTAGCTTTTTCAAAATTCATCATAGCAACATTACCCATGGGATATTTATCAAGATATTTAGAAATAATATCCAAAACTTCTTCATATCTTTCTTCGTTTGTCATGATTTTGACAATTTGCAGATAAGCATTGTCTATGAAGTGTTGTGATGATGATGGATAATTTTCGACACTTAAATAGTGATCAACAGATTCTTTAGCCATACCAGATGCAAGATTGATATCTCCTAAAAAGAATTCAACTTCGCCTAAGAAAGGACTTTCTGTATATAAATCTTTGAATTCTTCAAAGATTTCGATTGCTTTAGGTAAGTCTTGTTTACCGTAAGCTGCTACGCCTTTGCGGAAAGTAGCATCTTCAATATAGAAACTATTGACAACTGCATCGGTTAATTTTTCAAAATTGTCGTAAGCATCAGCGAATTTACCTTCAGCCAAATAAGCCATACCAAGCCAATAGAGCAGAGCATCTATCATTGGTGAGTCAGGATATTTAGATAAAAAGCTTCCTAAATTTGTAATGATTTTTCCATAATCTTTACTTGAAATCCAAGTGCTTGCCATTAGGTAAATGATATCGCCACTCATCAAATCGTCATTGTACTTTTCGATAAAATCAAAGCTAAGAGCCAAGAGTTCATCGGTCATTTTATTGTTGTAAAAGTACTGAGCTTTTTGCAGAGAAATTTCTTTAATATACTTTCCTTCTGGGAATTCTTTTGCATAGCTTGATGCAAGGGTAAAAAGAGATTCTGTTTTACCAATATTATTTGCACCTATGATTGCGGCATAGTAAAAGTCTTCAACATTTGGAGATTCTGGGAAAGAGTCTATGAGTCTCATATAAGCCCAATAGCTTTCGTAGTCTCTTTTAGTTTCGAGGTAATTTACAGATTTCAAAGCCATCAACTCTGCAGTATAAGAGCGCATATCTGATAGAGCTTTAATTTGGTCTTCTGCCATATTGATTTTTCTTTGAATAGCATCTAACTTGTTACTATCTTGGCTTGAAGCGGATATACGTTCATATTCTTTAGCCATTTTATCTTTGTATTCTTCATAGAATTTCAAGATATCTTCTTTATTATAGACAATGCTATAAAACATAGCAGCTTCTGCAAATTTTTTGCTTTTTGCCAATTCGTTACCTGCGTTGAGGAGCGCAACGCTCAATCTGATATCGTAGCGTGCAGGTTCGTTGATAGACATATATGGGAAATATTTCAAAACTTCATTATAATTTTTCTTAGCCATAGCCATTTGCATAAGAGCAGATGCTGACAAGACTTTATCTTCTGGTGTATTTGATGTAGCGAGCAAGAGTCTGAACCATTTTTCGCCATCACTCCAAGATTGTGTAGCATATAATACGTGGGCAATTTTCCTGACGGTATCGAGTTGAACTGCTTTAGAAATTTTATCTATAAATGGGGGCTCTAGTAATTTTGAGAGTTCTGCTACGGCTTCTTTATAATTTTTTTGAGCCAATAAAGTTTCGTATCTTAAAGTAATTGCTTTTATAACGACTTCACTATTTGGAAATTCATTGATGATTTTATTCAACTCCGCATTAGCCAAGATGAGTTTATTTACATCATTTTTGTTATTTTGATACTCTTGGATATATCCATAAGCTCTGTAAAGATGGAGATGCGGTAGCAAAGTTTTTGCATCTGGAGTATCGAGTTCTGCCAGACGAGTAATTAATTCTGTTGCGACAGGTATAGCTTCTACAAATTTGGAGTTTTCTGCTAATGTACTAAGTTCTTGGCGTAGTTCTGTAACACCTTTTTGTGAAATACTAGTTGTAGCTGTTTCTTCTTGAGCGTACAATATGCCTGAACATACCAATACAAAAAATAATGTAAGTTTACGAAACATAATTTTGGGGTTAATAAATATGAATATTGAAGTTATAAAAAATCTTAAGGACTATACTAAACCTTTTATCGTTATCTTTTCAATATTATTTTAGTGTTTTTTTCAAAAAATAGTGTTTTGAATTTTTCAGAAAAAAAGCTCGCATTTAAATAGAGCGCTTTGCAGACTTTGAAAATGATTAGATGTCTGATAAATGCAGGTCCGACTAGGGAGTATATAGACGAAGTTCGCTTTATAAGTAATCCTTCGAGTGGTAGGTTTGGATGCGCAATTGCTAACGAAGCTTTGTTAGCAGGTTGGGATGTCAGAATTGTTTTAGGTCCTTGTTCTGTAGCGTTGTCAGCGGGCGTCAAAGTTTCAAAAATTATCAGTGCAGAAGATATGTATAAAGAATGTGCAAAACATTTTGATTCTTGTGATATATTTATAGCATCTGCTGCAATTTGTGATATGAAAGTCAAAAACAGACATTCAGGAAAAGTCAAAAAGTCGGATATAGATTTTTCTTTAGACTGCGAGCCTACTATTGATGTTCTAAAAACTCTTTCCAAAGAAAAGAAAAATCAAATACTCGTTGGTTTTGCTGCAGAGACAGAGAATCTTGAACAATACGCAAAGAAAAAACTTAGCGAAAAAAATCTCGATTGTGTTGTCGCAAATATAGTCGGACAAGGGAAAGCTTTTGAAAGTGATAAGAACGAGATTTGTTTATATTTTAAAGATTCAAAAGATTGTAAAGAATTTCCTTTGGCAGACAAAAAAGTTTTGGCAAAAGAGTTAATTAAATTTTTCAATCAAAAATATTTTGAGTAGTTGTGGCTAAACATATTTTAGTAGATGGTTGGAATGTAATTCACGCAAATAGGTCGCTTAAAAAAATTCTTACAGGCGACTCTCAAGAATCTGCGATAGCGGCGCTATCGAATCTGCTTGCTCCTATTCATGATGATTTAGGTTATAGGCTTACGATAGTATTCGACGGTAAGGGTGACGAAATTGCTATTGAAAGACGCTCAAAACTTTTGACCTATTCAGAAATCTATACTCCATCTGAATTAAGTGCAGACGATTTCATTGAACAATTCTGTGTAAAAAATAAAAAGAGCGAGATTACTGTTGCAAGTAACGATAATCTGCTTGCTTTGACTGCTACTACATTCGGAGCAAATGCAATTAGTGCAGATGATTTATTTAAAATGTCAAAAGATTCATCAAAAAATATTTCTCGCAAGAGCAAACTTGTGAAAGAAAGCGCTTCTAAAACTTGGAAGAAAACGAATCCTTTTTCTGGTATAAAACTTTAGCTTTGCTTTAGTTTTTTTGGATTGGGAAGCGTCAATGCAAAGGCAGAATTTAATAATGCCATAATCGCTGCAAAAGAGAATAATAAACCTATTCCCCAAGTGTGCCAAATCCATCCTCCAAGCGGAGCTGCCAAAATAGATATTATGTGATTTACAGATATCCCTGAGCTTAACGCCGAAGTTACTTCTTCTTTAGATTTTGATATGTCACGAACGTAGATACTCGTTGCCATAGAAGTTGTACTAATTACCATATCTAACAAAAAGTTTACACATAGAACTATTTTAGCAACTTCAAATGCAAATATCTCGCCTGCGTATCCATACATCAAACATACGAAAAACAAAATAACAGTATCGTAAATCATAATATTTTTGTAGCCGAATTTGTCGGTGAGCTTACCAATCCAAGGGCTAGCAAAAATATTAACGAATGCGCAAACTGCCATTAATGCTGCGATTGCGCTAGTAGAAAATCCGTATTCTATAATTAAAAGAAATGGTGCGAATGTAATGAAAATCTGTTTTCTTGCTCCATAAAAAAGTTCTAAGATGTAGAATTTAGAAAACTTCTTCTTAAAGAGTAATCGTGGACGCTTCCCTGTTTTTGTAGGCGCATTTTTTGTGAAAGTACAAACTATACTTACCAACATCAAAATCGCAATTAAAGCCCAGACCGTATTGAATAGGAAAACTTTACTTTGGCATCCAAAAACTTTTATGCCTGTCCAGAAAATCAGAGCAACAATTATAGACCCTGCAACAGTGCCAGCATTCATTGCGCTAGTCACAAGACCAAGTGAGCGACCAGCTTTATCGTTGTGTGCAACTTGCATTGCAATGGAGCTACGTATGGGCATAACCAAGTGTTCGCCCGTGCTCCAAATTACAATGAATAAAGTGAGGAAAATTTTATCTGATGGAATTAAAAGTGCAATTGCGCCAACTAAAGAAATCACAGTTCCTATTCTAAGAACTTTCCAGTCGCTAGTTTTGTGGAGCGCTGCAAGAATGAATACCAGTAAGAATCCGGGGATTTCGCGAAAGAATTCAAGCCAGCCTCTTTGAAGTTCGTTAAAGCCGTGTATGTCGGAAAGATAATTATTCAGCGAAGAACTAAAGCAACCGATACCTATTCCCCAAACTATAATGCTTATAAAAAAAGCTTTTGCGCCACTATCTGGCAGAAAGTGAGATTTTAATTTTTTAGTCATTTTTAAGAGCTAGCAAATAAAAGTTGCTGTGCATAACCTGCGTATTCGCCAAAATGATTTTTCGCGAAGGTACGTATTTGATTTGGGTTAGATATACCATAAAGTTTTTCGCAAGATTTAATAATCCAAGTATCGACAGGAAAGGCTTCAAATCTTTGTGCGCCGAATAAAAGAATACAGTCTGCGATTTTGTCTCCAATGCCACTTAAACCTGTCAGATATTTTTTCGCTTCAAGATAGGGCATAGAAGAAAGGTTATTTAAATCAAAAGAATCATTCAAAATTTTCTGTGCGCTTTGTTGGAGATATTTGGCTCTAAATCCGAGCTTGCAATCTAGAATTTTTTCAAGAGGTGCGTTTGCAATTTTTTCAAAAGTTGGCAGAGAATAAAAATCGCCTGCGATGTGTGAACCTAAATTTTTTCTCAAGAGCCAAAGGCATTGTTTGATTTGTACAATGCGTTTGCTTGAGCTACATATAAAAGCAATAATAGTCTCATTTATAGGTTGATTCAGAATGCGTAGAGTAGGGCGCGAATGTAGTTCTTTATTGAGGTGTGTATCGCGTATTTTGAAAAGTTTTTTTCGCAAAATATCATAATCTCTTTCTATATCTAGATATTTTTTGAGAGAAGCTATGATTATTTTGTGTTTCTTGCTTGCGTGTGCGAACTCTACATTTCCAGAATCATTGAGTCTTAATTTAAAAAGATTAGAATCAAATAAACCAGTGTATGCGTTTTCGTTTTCATCATCACGATACCAGCCAAAAGCTTGCCCACCATCGAGAGTTTCAGCAAAGTCTGTGGGAGTGAAATATACAGAGTCTAGAGTTTGGAATTCAGACCAATTAATCTTCTGAAGATTCATTTTTTTTGTCGTCAACAATGCTCCAGAGCCACGAACTTTTTTCAGTAACAACTTTGCCGTCGGGAGTATAGACTATTATTTTCCAAGCGTTTACTTTTTCGTCTTTGCCAGACCAGTCTTTACCTGTGATTCCGAGTTTAACTTCTCTTAGTAAAGAGTGAGTTTCTGGAACTTCAAATGTATATGTGTGTACTTTTTTAGTTCTTGTAGAGTCTACGTTAATTTCGATTTTAGAACCTTTTGCAATATCATTTGGGCCATCAATCATTACAAAAAAGTACATACCTGCGCGCGCTTTATTTTGAGTGCGCAAAGTCAAATATCCGTGAGTAAATTCTTCGCCAAAGAGGGCATCGCCTAAGTGAGTTGCATCGTGCTTATCAAGATATTTTATACGCACGTAAGAAATCTCGCACTCGTCTTGATAATTGATGCCTAAGATTTCACCATCTTCATCTGTTTCGACTTCGTTTGCTTTTTGAGTTTGCTTAGAGAACAGGTCGTCTTCGCTAATCATTTTGTGGCGTGATGGCACGCAGCCAAAAAAGCCTAAGCCTGATACTAGGAGCAAAAGTAAAAATAGTTTACGCGAATTCATTTTTGGAAAATATTGTTCAATTGAATATGCTCGTCAAGAATTATAGTTTTTTAAATCCTGTTAAAAATTCTTTGTTGCCAGATCCGCCTAGTATGGGTGATTCGCAATTGCCGATGAAATCTGCATTTGGGAGTTTTTTCATAAGTGATTCTATTTTCTCAAGCATCTCTGATTGTAGCAGAGAATCCTTTAAAATACCTTTATTCTTTTTTGCAATTTGCATACTAACTTCGAATTGAGGTTTTACTAAGCAAACTAAAGTTCCGTCTTTTGCGAGCATAGTCCAAAGCTTATCTAAAACTTTATCAAGAGAGATAAACGATAAGTCTGCGCAAATAAAATCAAATTTTTTTTCTTCAGGAATTTGTAAATTTCTGATGTCAGTTTTTTCTAAATTTGTTATTTTAGGATTAGTTAAAATTTTTGGGTGAAGTTGACTATGGCCTATCTCAACACAAAGAACAGAATTTATACCGCGCTGTAAAAGACAATCAGTGAATCCTCCCGTAGATGCGCCTGCATCCAAAGCATTAAGCCCTGAAACTTCTATATTAAAAAGAGTTAAAAAGTGATCTAGCTTAAGACCTGCGCGCGAAACAAATTTAAGAATTTTTGCATCAGAAACAATTTCAATAAAAACATTTTCATCAAACTTGCGAGAAGGTTTGTCTGCTAGAATTCCGCCACAAAACACAATGCCCTCTTCAAGCAAAGCTTTTGCTTTAGCACGACTTTCTGCAAAGCCTTTCTCAAGCAAAAGCTCATCTATTCTTTTCATCGATTTTTAACGCAAAACTTTTTGAGTTCTAGCGTCTAGAATGCGGAAGTTTTCTACGTGATAAGCAGGGTCTGCACGGAATGTGAGGCGGATGTTGTAGTCTTTTTCAAGACTCAACAAATACTCATAATCTTCATTTTGCATACGTTTCAAATTGTCTGGATGCAAAAGAATGAGCATATTGATTTCCGAAGATTCATTCGTTGCATTGCGAATACTTTTTGCAACAGATAAAATTTTTCTTTGAATTTCTGCACACACAGTTTGCGAACTTTTTACAAGACCTCTACCAGCGCAGTAAGGGCAAGAAATATAGATTCCACTAGCGTTACTTTGTTGATGACGTTGTCTTGTCATTTGTAAAATACCTAGTTGAGATATAGGCAAGACATGGCTTTTAGCTTTGTCTTTGCTCATTTCGTTTTGCAAAGTTTTATAAACAAGTTGCCTATCTTTACGGCTCTTCATATCGACAGTATCGATAATAATGAGTCCACCGATATTTCGCAAACGTACTTGTCGTGCGGCTTCAAGAACAGCTTCAAGATTTGCTTGTAAGATAAAATCTTTGCCATCTTCGCTTGCGCCTTTGTGTCCGCCAGTGTTGACGTCTATAGCAGTGAGTGCTTCGGCTTCTTCGATAACGATTTCGCCGCCGCTTGGTAAAGACACTCTGCGTTGAAAAGTTTGAGCAATTTGCTTTTCAATATTAAAGCGTTCAAAGATAGGAATATTTTCTTTGAACAAACTAATTTTCGAGCGCGCTCTACTTGAAATTTCAGATACAGATGCAAGAATTTTTTCGTATTGATCTTTGTTATCAATCAAAATTCTATCAGTTTCTTCTGTGAGGAACTCGCGCTCTGTACGCGTGATTAAATCTAGCTCTTTGTAGAGTATACAAGGTTTATTTTCACGAGCAATTTTATCCTGAATATCACGCCAAGCTTTCAAAAGAATTTGTAAATCTCTTACAAAATAAGTTGCACGTTTGCCCATACCGGCGGTACGAACAATCACTCCCATACCTTCGGGTAGGCGCATAGCTCTTAAGATTTTCTTGATACGTTCGCGCTCGCGTTTATCTTCAATTTTACGAGAAATTCCGCATTGACCCATATAAGGCATCAAAACTAAATAGCGTCCTGGAATCGCGATATTTGTTGTAACGCGAGGGCCTTTGCTACCTATTTGAGTTTTTGTAATTTGAACAATGATATCTGTTCCTATAGGAAATTTTTCAGGGATATCTTTTGCAGACAATTTTGCTGCATCAATTTTTTGTTCTTTGCTTTTATTCTCGCGAACGACTTCGTAAGAGTTATCTGTCGCTGTAGGGAAGATATCCCAATAATGCAGAAAAGCATTTTTAGATTGCCCTATATCAACAAAAGCAGCTTTTAATCCAGGTTCAAGATTTTGAATTTTGCCTTTGAAAATTGCGCCCACCAAACTTTCGTTACCGCGTCTTTCGCTTTCGAATTTTTGCATAACGCCGTTTTCCAAGAGAACAACACGGGTCTCGAGCGGCTCAACATTGATGACAAGTTCTCTATAAGGAGACTCATCGCGTTTTAGCAAACGAATAATTTTTTCAAGAAATGGGCGCTTTTTTGCGCGCAAACGTGCCTGTGCATTTAGAAGCTCTACGGGAACAGGTTCAACGATTTCTTCGACGGGCTTGCTCGCAAGCTCTTCGTCTAATTGGTTTTGAATAATTGGTTCTTCTTTCATTGGGAGTAGTCTTTCAGACGAATCCCTTTATTTTACGCGAATGATTCTTTGTGCCTGTAAACACTTTGCACAATTCCCATTAAAAAGTAACACGTCAAAATAAAGGTTCCGCCATAGCTTAACATCGGTAAGGGCAATCCTGTGATTGGCATTATTCCGATTGTCATGCCTATGTTTATAAATAT
>JGI994J12354_10000054_pt1 | contig 97855 bp, 99 predicted proteins | sample IntmicLarv3ML3BL_FD_12354 | JGI IMG/M metagenome (IMG submission 12354) | reverse complement strand
CCCAAGCTATTATAGTCATATTGTGATTTACTTCCATTAGACAAAGTTCGCTCTGTTAAAAAATTAAGCCCATTGTAACTATAGTTTACTTCAATACCTTTATTATTACAAGTACCTATTAGTCTCCCTGATTTATCGTATGAATATTCAACCGTATGATTATTCGGATATATCATTTTTTCTTTTTGACCGAGCTCTGTATAGTTATACCTCACTTCTTCACCATTTGGAGTAATATATTTTACTACTCGTCCCATCTGGTCTCTTACTAAAGTGGTTCTTCCAGTCCAATCATTCATTTCAATTAATCTATGCATAGCATCATAGTTAAACGTCTGAAAGCTGTTATCAGGATATGTTACTCTACTTAGTAGATTGGCTGCATCATATTCATAGCGTATTCTGGGACCATCTTCAAATCTCTTTTCTAAAAGATTTCCATTAGCGTCATAATTATAATAAACTTCTTTGCCATCAGGCTTAATTTCTTTCACCAGCAAATTAATATTGTTATATTCAAATGAATGAATAACCTCGGTCGTTATGCCATCAATAGAGTTAGTCTGCACTATACTTGATAATTTATTTAACAAGGTATAAGAACATGTCATGATATCATTTTTAGGAGTAGTTATTTCAATTAAATTATCTCCTCCATCATATTTATAATGGTATGAATTGTTATTTTCATCTATCATCCTCGTTATTTTTCCCGTTTTGCTATAGCTATAATTTTTTGAAAAACCAAGAGCATTAGTTTCTGATACTAGATTTCCTAGTCGATCGTAATTCATGGTAGTTTCAATATTAAGTGGATTTATAAGCTTTATCATCCTACCATCAGCATCAGGCTCAAAAGAAATTGTTTCATTTTCTGGACCAATATATCCTGTTATTTGACCTAGTGGACTATATTTAAACCTCGCCACTCCGCCCACAGGATTTGTCGTAGTTTCTAATAGCTCGCTTAGATTATAAGTATGATTAGTTGTCGCTCCCGACTGATCAGTTACAGAAATAAGCTTACCTACACCATTATAACTGTAAGATGATTCATGTCCGCAAGCATCTATAATTTTTGCAACCCTATCCCCAAAACTATATTGATAAATCGTTTTATTTCCTTTTTGATCAATAATTTCTATAGGGCGATTCAAAGCATCATAAGAAGCTGAAATTGTTGAACCCTTGGGGTCAGTTATACTAACAAGATTGTTATTTAGGTCATAAGTCAGTGTTGTTTTGTTTTCATTTGCATCTAAAATTTCTATTAACCTGTTTAATGAGTCATATATGTATTTAGATACATTGTCATGTGGATCAATTACAGATGTTAGATTATTAATACTATCATAACTATATTTATATTTAGCCCCTATATGGTTTTCTATTTCAATAATGTTGTGCATACTATCATAGAAATATTTAGTTATATATCCACCAAAGTTAACCGTTTGTATAATGTCTCCATTAGCATCATATTCGTAGGCAAATCTATCACCTTCTGCATTTGTGAATGATGTAATTTTTCCAAGCTTATTATATCTAATCGATGTTTCGCTTGATAAAGGTGATATAAATTTAGTCATTAGATTCTGTTCATTATATTCCATTTTTATTGTATCTTGATTTTGATTCACAACAGAAATTAAATTCCCTTTTTCGTCATATGAAATAATCGTTTCATACGAGTCAGGAGTAATTATTTTGGTGACTTGACCAGTAAAATCATATTCATATGATGTCGTTTTACTATCAAAATCAGTGAAGCTTTTTAAATTACCTGATGAATCATAACTAAAAGTTTCCTCACCAATTTCATTTTTAAGTCTGATTATGTTTACACCATTATAAAATTTTTCTGTGATATTTCCCATTGGGTCTATTTGCTTTGTTAAATTATTTAGATTGTCATACTCAAATTGATATAAATTTCCTTTTTTGTCAATGAAGGAAATTAAGTTATCTCTGTCATCATAATTATATTTCTCTATGCCAATATAATCCTCTATAGCTATGGTTCGTCTCTTATTATCAAAATAATAGATTTTTTCACTGCCATTAGGCTCTATATAAATAGTTTTTCTACTCTGGGTATCGTATAAGAACCTTATTGTAGCCCCGTTTGAAAGAGTTTGGCGAGTTACTCTGCTATTTAAATCGTAACCATTGCTAACAATAGTCGCTCCTAAACCATTAATTATTCTAGTTAATCTGCCAAAGCTATCATATGAATATCCGAACGAATAATTTTCCACATTTACATATGATGATAGTAATCGATTATTATAGGTGTATCTGACCTCGTAGCCGATTTGATTTGCCACACGCTCTAGTCTATTTTCAAAATTGTAGTATAAAGTAAGATAACCACTCTGCGATGTTATCTTGCTTGGGAAATGGTTAATATTATACCCAATAGTTACAGTGTTTCCGTTATTATCTTGAATAGAGCTTATGCAATTTCTATTATTAAATACGAAAACTGTTTTATTACGAAAATGCACTTCATAATTACCTTGCGGGTTTCTATGTAAGGCATTATCTCGAGATATAAACGAGCTTTGATTATTTCTAGTAAATATCTCTCGGCGACCATCATTATGATACAGTGATATTTGATTTTCAGAATCAACTATCAAGAAAATATCAAAGCTGTGTCTCCAGTTTCGACCTAAAACTCCTGTATATTCATCGATTGAGTTGTACGATCTTTTAAATGTTATTGGAAAGGCGCCTGAAACTTCAATGTCAATGTTAGAGTATAGAAAATTTCCAGTAGATGTATTAATTGGATCACCAGCAGCAGCCATGTTTAACTGATCTCCATTATCGATAGCATCTGCTTCATCAAATGGAGGTAGCTTTTCGTATGGACAATAGCCATCATGCAAATGAGGTGGAAGTGTGTGGTGATAATGGTACGGGCCTAACCCACTAGCGTTTTGATTATCATTATGGCCACCATTACTATCTGTTCTTCCAGAGTGCAAAAGTACAGAAGGAAATTTAATATTTCCATAATTTGATGATATAGTGCCACTATGGGCATAGGCAGGTTTGTGGGGAATAAAGCTATTTAGTGTGTCATATAAATTTTTTAAAAACATGAGAGACCTCCTCTATGAGAATTTTATTGCTTCTCTTAGACTATAGCCTTCTTACATACACATATTATATATAAATTTTTTATTATTCTTTTCTAAACTTTATTCAATAAAAATTTCCAAACAAATAGTCAGAACAATTATAGCCGCTTTAAGATTTCAAAAAATCCTTGAGGCATTAGCCAAGATATTGTCAAATCTTCAACAACCGCATAGGTGCTCGATTGCTTAAAAAAACGCAAGTAACAGCGTTCTTTTAGGGTTTTATGCAGCACTTTTTAGTCTTCGCGGTTTTTCTGGTTAAAAAAGATTTTTAACAGATTTTAAGGCGGTTGCAAACGGTTCCTTCTATTTCAGCAGTTAAAGATTTATTATTCGGATTTCTTCTTTACATATATTTAAAAACTTCTTTAAAATTTATACTTTACAATATTCATAGAAATTAATTAGTTCATCACTAAAATCCTTGTCTTTGGGAACTAGGTTAGAAACTATATATTTACTTTTGCTGTACTCCTCAATTATCTTAGAAGTTGCTATAAGGACTGTATCATTATTATCTAAGTATAAAACTAATTTTTTAATATCTTTATTTCTTAATGAGTAGTTAAGCAGTGCAATAGGCTATGTTCCACCAAGTGAAAAGCAATGTAGCTTTTCCAAGATGAATTGCATACTTGCTTAATATTTTTCAGTGTTGCATAGGATAAAGCATCTATAGAACTTTCAAAAATATAAAAAGCATCTATATATGGGCTTTTAGGTGAAAACTAAATCGTTTATCACTGCTATTACAGTTAGCCCATTCTAAGATGCTTTTCACCAGTACCTCGTACACTTGCAAATATTATGCTTATTATTTTCATCAATTTCAACAAATATGATATTTCCTCGTTTATCTTGATGAATTTTATTTTCTTCCATGAGGTGAAGTACTATATAACTATTTAGCCCCTATATTTAGGGTTACGTGTGGGGAGAACAAGTAGGCAAGCAGGGTGAGGTGTGTGCATTTTTGAAAAAATGCTCATATCCCTCCCTTGCTTGTTGGGGGAAAATCCCCCAATCCCCCATTAATCGTTCGTTACGCTCACTCACTTTTAGTCGCCAGTAGCATTTATTATTTTTAGATTTTCTACTTTTATAGAGGGACTTCAAGTCCACAAGATTTTGTGTTTTGTTGTGGTTCTCTCAAAATCATATCTACATTTTGCTTGGCTATCTTTAATGAAATCATTTCTTCTTTCAAATTCTTGTAGCCAGAGTACAAATTCTTTTTTTCTGATTCAAGGGTAGAGTATTCTGTTTGAAGTGTCTGTATTGTAGGAAGTTTTTTATTATTAGCTTTGCCAAAACCCTGTTCATCAAAATATTTTTTTGCTGTCTTACAAAGAACAATTTCTGATTCATTCTTAGCATAAAATTTCTCTGCTGGTGTTTGAGAACTTAGAAGTTTTGAAATAGCAGATGGCTTTATGGTTTTTAGTTTGTTATATTCATCAAGAACATTTTTGGTTTTGATATAGGTACGAATTTGTTTTTGTAGTTCAGAAATTTCTCCTTGTCGAGTTTTAATTTCTTTAATCCGTTCAGATATGTTATTAAATTTTTGAGTGGCTGTAACAGTCTTATCTGCAAGTAAGTTATAATCATCTAATTTACTCTCTTGTAAAAATATAAGTACCTTACTCATTTCTTTTAAGTTTTTTATTTTTGCCCACTGTTCAAATCCTGTGTCATATCCATGTTGAATTTTTGTTTGAATATCAATTAATAAATTTGGCTTTTGGATTACTGTTTGTGGTAAATCTGATTCAGAAATTTCTTGTCTTACTGGAGTAACTCTCTTACCAGAAATTTTTTCAATAATTGATTCCACAGAATAATCATCTCCAAGGGTATCATGTCACATAAATCTTTTGGCATTAGTCAGCTTAAATGATAGTTGCTTACCACGTTTTATTTCAACACCTTGGGCTTGAAGTGCTAAAAGAAAACTATCAAAATCTTTGCAAATTGGGATAACATAATCAATTAAATCTCGAAGCTGGTCACGGACAGCTGGTGGTTTACTTCCTCTAAGATATTCTATTCGATTATATCCCTTGGATAAACTAGGGTTTTCAATAATAGATAAACCATTTTCAAGACAGATTTGGTCACTAATTTTTCGTAGTACGATAGCAGACCGCTTAAAGTCTTGGAACTTGCCATTATGCTCTAAATTAACGCTATTGTAGATTATATGTACGTGTGGATTTTTTGTATTAGAGTGAGCAGCTACTACAAATTGATGTTTGCCCTTTGTCCAGCGCATGGCTAGTTCCTTTCCAAGCTCCAGTGTTTGCTCTGGAGTAACTTCATTATACTTAAAACTCATTCGTATATGATAGGCTATAACATCATTCTCGCCCTGATTTCTTCCAGTCTTTTGTGAATATATTCGCTTTGCCAGTAAAAATTCAGACTGAGCTGTTAATTGGTCACACTCATACCCATACAGCAAGTTACCATTATTCGTTTTCTTAGAATCTTCAATATAGTCGATGGAACGACTAAGGGCAGAAGCCATGCTTCCGCCCTTGTGTAAAGCTTTAATCCACGTGGTAGCTATCAAACCACCTCCAAGACTTTAGTTAGGTTTTTTATGATTTCATCTTGCTGTTTCCAGAGTTTATCTAAAGAGTCTTGTATATAGATTATATCGCTTTGACTGACATTTCCTGTTTCATTAGCTTTCTTAGCAATTTGATTGATATTATTACTTGAATAGCGTAGTAGTCTTGAACATTCTCGAATGTCTGCTAAGTCAAGATTTATAATCGCTCCGTTTAAAGCCATCTTCAAAAGATAAGACTGTACTGACGGAAAACCTATTTCATTCATACGCTGATAGATTAAATCCTTTTCTTCCCCAGTGACACGAAATCCAATATTTATGTTACGTTTTAAATTTTGTATAGATTAGCCTCCCTTAATTATAAAGTACCCATCCTACGATAGACCTGGAGTGATTTTTACAAATGCTAACTCAACGATTGACATTACATTTTCTCATAATCGAAATCATCAATTGAAAAATCGTGAAACAGAACAAGCTAAAGATATTATTCAACAGGGACTGATGAAAAGCCATCCCGAAATAAAGGTATCCGAAAGTGCGATGATTACTGTGGATAAACTTAATATAGCTTACTTTGACTTTATAATTCCAGCTGCAGACACAGGAGTTTATAATTTATTGTATGTTTTTTCGCTAAAAGGTACTTTAATGATGGGGACATTCAATTGCTTGGAAAAAGATATGGAAGATTGGCAAGATATATTTTTCCAAATGATGCACTCTATCGGATTTGAATAATAAAAAATATGCTAATGCTGAAAAATATTAAGGAGGAAGAATAAATGAATATGCTGGAACTTGGAAAATTTACTATTGCCCCATTTGAACTGGAACGAATACTAGATCTTAAGATTATCAAAAGATTAAACGATCATTCCACGCTGTTCTTTCGTGGTGTTGTAAAAGATGGAGCAAAAAATTCTGCCGTAACAATGGTATCAAAAGAAACTAAAGTAAAGTTCAGTATCGATGGTAAAATTATTTTTAGCGGTGTATTAAAAACCCTTAATATCACTAAAACAGATTCTGTATATTACTTAGATGCTACAGTATTATCAAATACTGCGCTTTTAGACATTTATACTATGCAACGTTCTTTTCAAGAAAATGGACTTAGCTTTGAAAGAATTACTAGGCAAGTAATTAGAGAGGGTAATGGATTAATGCATTTTCATGCACCAGAAAAATGTGTTGAAAATATCATTCTACAGTACAATGAAACTAAAATGAACGTCATACAGGATGGTATGTTATGCCCGAAATTGGCGATACAGTTCAGATTCTCTTCCCAACTGAAGATGAGCATACAGCATATGCAAGTGCATCTTTACGTCAAGCGGATACATCTAGGACTGTTGACCCAAGAACAAAATATTTGCGGACTGCAGATGGCAAAGAAATCAAGCTGGCTGAAAGAGAGATTGTTATTACGGCTAATGATGGTATAACATTTGTTAGAATCAATGAAGATTCGGGAGTAGAGATTAGAACAAATAGAGATATTAGAATGATTGCAGATGGAAATATTAGTATGAATGCTGGAGGCGAGATTAACTTAAGAAGTGCTGGAGAGTTTAGAATTAATTCTGGTAGAAGCTTAAGAGTTGATGTTACCAACAGAATAGATATGAGAGCGATAACCAATGGAATTGGAATAACTGCTAGAAACGAAATTAGTGGTAGTGCTGGCTCTGGTATTAATATGACTGCTGGAGCTGGTATTGGCATGGGTGCTGGCATTGGTATTAGCATGAACGCTGGAAATAGCGTTAATGTGGATGCCACAGATGATATTAGTATGGGTGCTGGTCAAAAAATTAGTATGAACGCACCTGATGATATTATATTAGCCCTTGTAGATAGCGAAGACGGAGAAGATATCACTGAAGTGAGCGGTACTGAAGAAGATAGCGATAATGAAAACACTGCTGATAATCCTGACGCTGAAACAAATGATGAAGATGGCGGAGAAGAGGATGCAAAACACGAAATTAGACTGTCTTCAGAAAATGGAATTAGAATAAAAACAGAAGAGAATATCGATATGATTTCCGAGGGAAGCGACGGAATTGCGATAATAGCAGATAAAAAGATTGATATCAAGGGTAAAGAGGAAAAGGCCAGAATCATTATATCTGAAGATGATAGCGGCGTTCGTATAACAGCTACGCAAAGGATTGATCTTGCAGAGAGTGAAAGAATTGGTATTGAAGCTAGCGAAAGTATTCACCTTGTCGAAGCTAGCAGTATTCATATAGGATCAATAGGTCCATTAAGTTCTAAAGCTAGGATTAGTCTATCCGAAGATAGGGGTGCAGTTGAAATATTGACAAGCAAAAACATTACTCTCAACAATACTGAGGCAAGCTTTATCATGAATTCCGATGAACAAAATATTAAAATGACTTCTGAGACTATAAAATTGAATTAATAATGAAGTACTATGAAAGGAGGCTGTATGTAACATATGCAACCTATTAGAGTAAATCCAGCAGAAAATTATGCAAGCCAAACATTTACATCTGTGTTGGGCTACCGCTCAGAAGATGTAGAAGAAGATTCAACAGGAATATTCGAGTTTTTAGGGGATTCTGAATGGCGGAGGGATTCGACGGATACAGCAGTTCGGGATGTGATTTTTGAAGGGACGGACTTGATTCCTGACTGGCTGGATGGTGCTGAGAGACTGATATCAGCAGCTGCCGAAGGTAACTTAGATTTTGAAGAAGCTACAATAATAGTAACCTCAGAAGGTGTAGGATGGTCAATAGGAAAGGTCGCAGAAGGTGCCGTACAGTGGATTTGTAATGCTGGCGTTGCACTCGTTGTAGCAAAATCAGCAGGAACTGCAGCTCCTGCTGCTCCCAAAGCGTGGGTAGGCTGTGGTGTGGCAGGTGTCGCTGCAGGCTCATTGGTAGGTTCAGGGGCATCTTCTGCAACGGAAAATATACTAAGAAGAGAGCCTGCTATTATTACAACGCCCACTGGTTGTGGTAAAGTTATAGCTACTGGATAAATTCCAAGAGAAGTAATAACTATATAAGCAGTAGGTTGCTCTTAGTGGCGATTATCGTGTCAATCCCCACCAGATTTGAATCCTTATGTAGCAGTCCGTCATACTTTGTAGTATTCAACGGACTGCTTTTTATTACTCTTTGTCAACCTCAATCTCACACAACAATCATACGATGACCTCAAAAAGTTTCTTATCATTAACTGATAACCATGTCGAACTTTTTTCTTTGTTTCGATTGAAATTGAATACCAATAAGTACCCATTCTCTAAGTTTTGTATCTTTAGATAGTCTGCCAACTGCTCCATACCCTTTTCATGATACTTTTGACCGTTCCATATCTTTAGCTCTATCACATATTTTTGTTTTTCGTATACTACTACTATATCAAGTCTTTTGTTTTCCCTAGTTTGTGGTTCAACAAAATAAAATCCTCTTCCATTTAAAATAGGTTTTAAGTACGCAAGGAAAATAAGTCTTGCCTGCGCCTCATAAAATTTTTCGTCCGCTGTACGAAATTCTTCAAACATAAAATCTTGAAATTTAAGTAGTATTTTATCTACGTACAAGTAATTCTCGTCTGCTAACTCTTTTTCATTATTCACAGCAATACGAGCATTTCCTGCTATTTCTCTTTTTCCCACAAGATACGTATATATATAGGTCTCAAATATGCTGTTATGAATCACAAGGTTATTTTCATCTCTCCTACATATGCCATATATAATACTTTCATCATGCACCATGGGGTGATATTCAAAGTGCTTGCCTAGCACTAATATGCTTTCTACAATAATTTTGATATCATCATTATTTTCAATGTTTTTAATTACATCTTCAAATAAGGTGTTTTTTTCCAGAAGAATATTTTTAACGGCTGTGTATATGGTCTCCTCAGACCATATAGCGCCAAGTTTTTCGTCTACAATCTTACAAATGTCACTAACCAAATAGGGGTATCCGCTAGTCAGCCTGTATATTTGCTGTGACAAAGATTTTGTATTCATTTGAACATTATTTTCTGACTTATATTCAATTAACATATGCTCAATTTCCTTAGCTGAGAAAGTCATGTCCAGATCAAATTTAGCGGAGATATTCCAAGGACTATTAAATTGTGTCTCGTTTTCATCACGTACGGCAAGTTTTAATGTTCTTATATCATGCAGTCCTGCTAGAATCACACTTTGAAATGTCACATTTTTACCAGCATTAGAGGCAAGATATTTATTACGAAGTAATCCTAAGAATTGCAGAAAGACTTTACTGTTACTACTTTTATCAACTTCATCAATTAAAAGCACTACCTTTTTATCGCTTTTTGAAACGAAATCTTTTATAGCTCTTGATAATTCTCTAAAATTTTTTATATCAGTGTATTTCAATAGGCGTTCAGCGTTTTCAGAATCCAAAGTTTCTATGGAATCCGCAAATACACCAAGTATTTCCCTGCTAAATTCCTCCTCCGATCTAAATAAATTGTCACCAATACCCTCGAAACTAGTATCTATTACTAAATATCCATTTGTAGAAAGCATATCTCTTAATAAATTTAAAGTCGTAGTCTTTCCAAATTGCCTAGGGCGGTTTATGGTGAAGTAATCACCACGTTCCACCATCGCCATTATTTGTTTTACTTTCTCTGTTGTATCTATCATATAATGCTTATCTTTTACACATAAACCTGTTATATTAAATATTTTCCTCATTGTACATCACTCCTTTGTAAATCACTGTTCATATCATATCGCAACATTATTTTAAATTAAATCTCCGACATTTTTCGGAAGATAATTATAAAACAAACTATTTCATAATTATCTCTACACCTTCTGTTGCTACAATTATATCATATTTTTATGATTTTCTTTAACTATACCAACAAATCTATCTTATTTGACCAATTTTTTGATTTAAGAAATTTTCAAGTTGCGGTTTTAGTCCCATGCTTTCAATAAATCTTGTAATTTTATTTATTTGAGTTTGTAAATTAGACTTTTCGGCTTCTAATCCCGATATAGTTAACCGATTTTTCACTGATTTATATTGGTACAGCTCACCCTTAAGCTTTTGATTTTCTTGTGAAACAGCTTTGATTTGCCTAGCCAAGTTTTGTTTGTCTTCATCAAAAGCAATATATTTTAAAGCTATTGTCTTGACATCTTCAAAATCTTTTTTGTTAATGACTACTTTAGTATTACTGAGTATGGCTGGCTTTGCCTCAATGTTATTTATGCTTTCAATTTTTACTTTTTTAGCCTTTATTGACTTTAACTCCTGCGTTTCTTTTGAAATATTTACCTTTATAGAATTAATCATCGCTTCTTTTTTATTGAGGGTATTCTGAATCATTTCTATTTCCTTTTCAAGTTGATCTACTTCTTCCGAACGTTTTTTCTTCTCAAACTCCAAAAGAGATAAATGTTTTTCTTTAGTTCCCTTTTGCTCCCACTCTACATCAAAATTGAGCATTATTTTAGATAAAGCTTCTTTTTCAGAATAAACCCATTGGTTCCGTTCATTTTCAGATCGTGTTCCACCTTTAAATCCTTGATTTTCTAGTGCTTTCTTCATGGAAACCCTTGTATCTAAACCCCTACCACTATTAGTAGTAAATGGGATAAAGTCTATGTGAAGATGGGGCGTAGCTTCGTCCATATGGAGATATGCAGAGAACACATATAAATTGGGATTTCTATTTCTAAAGCTTTGCATATATTCATGCAATATTTTTTGTGCCAGCTTACCGTTATCGCTAATAGCTGACATATTATTCATATCACCAATTTGTATGATAATTTCATGAAACAGCTTTTCTTGCTTTCCAGTACGAATCTTCTCATAGTAATCACTAATACAACGATCGCTTCTAGTTTGCTTTTCATTGTGTCTTTTAACTGCATCGCCAAATATATTACAATAAACTTCTTTGATATCTTCGTTAGCATAACATATATTAAATTTTGCTCTTTCAGGATCTGTATTTTCGGCATGAAATGCTCTTGAGTTGTGCTTCACAGAACCTTTTCCTGTCATAATACTTATAGTTCGCTTCAAATAAGCATCGTCCTCCTTAATTATAAGTGACAGGAGTGTGCCACACTCCTGTTATTACAGTAGCTATAGAAAATATTTACCATCTAAAATCTTTGTAATAGCCTTTTTGATCAAGATATTCAACTCTTGCTTTTTCCTGTTCTTCCTTTGTTGCTGCGATTTTATATTTTGTATATAAATTTCTATTAATAATAGTGTTCAATTTTTTCTCGAGTTCAGCATCAATATCTTGTTTGCAATCAACATAATCACCCAGATGAAATTGTACTAACATTAAAAAAAGAGATTCGGATATTTGTATTTGCTTCATCTACTTTCACTGTCCTTTCTAGTATGTTTTCTCTCCATTGTTTTGTTACTTTTGTCAAAAGTAACGCAAAAGCACTTTTGACACTGCGTATCAGAAGTGCCTTGCGCTCTCCGAGGGTTTGCTGCTTGTCTGTGGCGTATTCTTACTATACAAATCTGCGAATTTCAAGGTTGCAAGATTGTAGTTATGAATACCCTTGCAAGGTTACAACCTTGCAAATATAATTTACTTATCAGCGGTTAGTTTCCATAACCATTGATTTTTGATACGCTTTGATTTTACACCGAGCTTTTTCTTTGCTTCATCTAAAACACGCTTTGAAATATTCTTTGATTGTGATTTTTTCACGATTTCATTTTGAGCAACTGCACCGTCTGCTAAACACTCTTCAATTAGGCGTTCCGCCATACTTGATTTACTCTCACTCACAAAACCGTTCAGTAAGTCGTCCACTGAAATATCATATTCACCGATCCAATTAAAGCCTTTCTCTTTGCTTAGCTCAAATGCAATTGGTTTACCCTCTGGTGCAAGACTTGATTTACCATGTGCCATAATACGGATTTCAGGTTTATCTTTGAGCCTACCTACAATCAAAACACTTCTTGCTGATGCCTGAAAGTCTATTGATCCTAGTCCTCGATAAGTGGATTTACTACCACCGTTTTTATTCATATGACCTATGAGAATTATTGCACAATTATATTTTGGTGCCACCATACCGATCTTTTTCATGACTTCACTAGTTTCATTGGCACTATTAATATTTACATCTTTGCCAAGGTAAGCTTGAATAGGATCAAGTATCAATACTCTAGCATTTTCTTTGGCAATCGCCTGTTCTATGCGTTCATCTAACATAGAAAGAGCTTTGTCTGTTTCGTCAATAACCTTAATTTTTGTACAGTCAGCGTCCGCTTCTAGTAGCCTTGGCTTAACAGTGTCGTCTAAACCATCTTCTGCCGTTTGATAGATAACAATCGTTGGTGATTGTTTCGTATCATCACAAGGAAGATTTTGTCCTCTGCTAAGTAGAGCAGCTAAACGTAGTGAAAGTGTTGTTTTTCCTTCCCCCCGATCTCCTTGAACAATTGTAATTTTGCCAAAGGGAATGTAAGGATACCATAACCAGCTAACAGGCTTTGCTTCTATCTCATTCATTGATATTATTTTTAATTTTGACATTTGGTTCTCCTTATTTTGTTGAATTTACAGGAGAATCTTGATATAATGTTTTTGCGAAGATTATACTAAGATTTTATCTTGAATGTTTAAAGTTTTTATCTTACAGGATAAGGGCTTTTTTCGTTCATGCTATCTATAATAGTTGCAAGATAACATATCGTATCTAAAATTTCATTACTTGAACTAATATTATTCAGGCGAGATAGTTCATATAAAACTTTTTCCAAATGAATTTTTAAATACTTCTGCATTCTTAGATTTGGCAAGACTGTTATTTCTTGTTGCAGTACTCTCTTAATAATGTAATCTTGTTTGCTCATTCCTGATGTATTTACCATCATATCAAGTAGCATAGCTTCTTCTGGTGACATTCTAAAGCCTATTGTCTTGTTACGCCAACGATTTTTATCATCTTTCGATTTCTTTGACATTTTAAAATTCCTCCTTATAAATTTGGTCGAGTTTTTGAGATAGGTGTTTTTGTTTATTTGGGTATAGATGTGCATATGTGTTAAGTGTAGTTTCTACTCGTTCATGCCCTAGTCTTTCAGCAACTTCTAATGGCGCAATACCCATTTCAAACAGCAGGGCACAGTAACTATGTCTTGTATCGTGTAGACGTATACTCTTTACACCACTTATACTTTACACCACGCTTCATTTCATTTCTAAAGTAGTGTTTTGTCACAGGAAATAAGCGTTCGTTTGGTTCTGCGTAATACTTACTATTGATATAATCTTTTAAATCGTCCAGTAAAAAATCTGGTATAGATAGCACCCTATTACTTTTTGGCGTTTTGGGTGTTGTAATAACATCTCTTCTTCCTATACGTTGATATGACTTGGAAACATTTAATGTTTTTGCTTCAAAATCAATATCTGCAATAGTTAAAGCCAATAATTCACCAATTCTTAATCCAGTCCAGAACAGTACTTTGAAACCTACATAAGAAGAATGTTTATCCATGACAGAGTCAATAAACTTTGAAAACTCTTCCTTTGTCCAGAAGTTCATTTCATCAGCTTGATTTTTTCCTATGCTACCAGCTTTTGAGCAGGGATTATTTTTTTAATCGTAGTACCTAGTTGCATAATTAAAAATTGCTGTTAGTTGGTTGTTTATCGTGCGTAGATAGGTTTGAGAATAGTTTTTGGCAATTAGCTCATTTTGCCACTTGCGAATATCAGCAGGTTTAATAGAGTTAATACTCTTTTTTCTGAAAAAAGGTAATATCTTTAAGTCGATAATATATTTCTTTGTTTGCAAAGTGTTTTCTCTTATTCGAGAACTTACATCACTGTAATAGAGTTCGAGAAAGTTTTCAAAATTCATATTAAAGTCTGCTTGTTGTGACATCAGAAAATTTCTCAACCAGTCCTCGGCTTCTCGCTTAGTTTTAAAGCCACGCTTTGTAGATTTTTTTCGATTGCCTTGCCAGTCGGTAAAACGATACTGGATTAACCATTTACCAGTTTTTATATCTTTTTCAGCTTTCAAATTATCACCTCTCTATGCTCCAAATCCAAACCAACGTTTTTCAAAGTAGCCTTTTGGCACTTTGCCAGCGATAGTGATATAGCCTGATTTTTCTAGTTCTTTATTCATTTCTCGTATCATTTTATAAGCATGACCTGTTGATATGCCTAGTAATTCTGACATTTCACGTGCTGTAATATAAATTTTCTTTTCAGTTGTCATAGTTGTACCTCCATATTTTTATTGTAGCGTTATGACTACATTATTTATTATAGCGATGTCGCTACATAAAGTCAAGTGTTAATTAGATTTTATTTTTATGTGGTTTTGCCTATTTAACTATGCTACAATAGTAGCCACTGCACTACATACGGAGGGCTACTATTATGACAATTGGAGAAAAAATAAAATATCTTAGGTCACAGGCTGGAATAACTCAGGGTAAACTTGCGGAACTTTCTGAAATTCACCCAGTTTCCATAAGAAAATATGAAACAAATAAAATGCAGCCACAACCTGCTCAACTGGAGAAGATTGCAACTGCACTTGGTGTTAGCTATAATGCTTTATCAGGTATTGACAACAATGGATTGCGTTTAGAAACATCAGGGGATCTCATGGGAGTTTTGATGGTTCTATGTAAATCAAATTTCCTTGAGATAAGTGGTGAACGTGGAGAAGATTTATCCCTAATAGACTACACTGTAAATATAAAATTTAATCCCTTACTTGCGCATTATATGGAATTGCTAGATATTAGAAAGGATAAGCAAATAAAACTTTCCCTTAAAGAAGTTATGATAAATATTAAAGGATATAGAATGTTTAGCGATTTGTTAAAGTGGGAAAAAATGAATTTTATGTATCAAAAATCACTTGAGTCATATCGAGATAACCCAAGTGAGGAAATACAAGTAGCTTTAAATGAAATCCTAGAAACGAAAGAGAAAATAGAATTAGAACTGCAACGCCCAAATAATAAATTGCAAATTAATTAACTCACATAACATTTAGACTTTGTACTCAAAATGCACTCATGCGAACAGAAAAAGAGCCTGAAACCCTTTAAAATATTGGGTTTCAGGCTCTTTTTTATCTACTCCCACTCGGTAAATCTGTATATATACTAAACATAATAGTTTAGCATTTAATTATTTTTCATATGTTTTGCATACGTATTATATCTATTATTTGGTGTTAGATAATTTTCTGTTATCAAAATGTTATCACTTCACTCTGCCACATTCACAATATACAAATCTTGCTTTTCTGCGTACCTTACCGTTTGCCCCGTTCCACTACGTGAATATAACATTGCACAAATACAGTATGATGAGCGTTCCACAATGTACTGGTTACGTTTTTTCATGCAGTCTTTAGTGTACTCTTTCGATACATAGACAATCTCATCAGCTTTTTCTAATAGACTGTAATAAAGCCTTTTTTGCTCTGCACCCCAAAGCTTTTCTTGATTTATACAAGGCAATGCAAATACTAAACGTATATCTTGTCCCATTTCTTTTTTTGTAATAATAAGTCTAGCGACAACTTGGTCGAATCCCAACGCCCCTCCAGATATAAACTCTATTACGTTTTGCTCTATGAGATTATCTATCTCAAGGCTTAAACGCTTTTTTATGTTCTCAATTTTATCTTTCGGTAATTTACGATGTCCCGAAAAACAGCAAGCTGACTTTTTATTCATATTCCACCACTCCTTTGTAAAATATAATGCACTAAATTTTAGTGCATTATAAAAAGCATATCACAAAATCACCTTAAAATAAATGTGTATTAAGTGCATATTTAGTTTTTGGAAAGGATGAAGGATTTGAAAAAGAATAAACATATCAGCATTAGAATAGATGAAGAAGTTCTACAAAAATTTCACTATGTAGCCAAATATGAAGACCGCTCAGCTAGTGGGCAAATTATGTATCTAATTAATAGCTGTATACGGGACTTTGAGAAAAAGCATGGTGAAGTTAAAATATCAGAGAGTGCAGAATCATAGGATTTATGACTAAGATGCGTAAAGAAAACGAGAAACATTTTGGGCTTAGAGTTGATGGTGAAATATTAGCAAAGTTTCGATATGTAAGTGGCTATGATGGTCGTTCAGCCAATAGTCAAATTATTCAGCTTATGCTGAAATACATAACTGATTATGAAAATGAACATGGTAAAATAGAGTTGCCAAATGAACAAAAAAATAACTAACCAACATTTAATATTGGTTAGTTACATCATTTCTTAGAATAAATAGTAAATGTGATGTGTATCACAAGCTAACTTTATGCTTTGTGATACACGTTTTAGTTTGTTAATGGCTTAAGCGTAGGAATTTATCAGTTCATCATCAAAATCCTTTCCTTTAGGAAGAAGTCTTGAAACTCTATATTTACTTTTACTATACTTCTCAATTATCTTATTAGTTGCTTCAAAACCTGCATCATCATTATCTAAACATATAACTAATTTTTTAATATCTTTATTTTTTAGTAAATAACTATCCAGTGCGACTTGAGATGTTCCACCGAGAGAAAGACAATGTAGACTTTCCCAAGATGCATTACAACTTTGTTTAATATTTTCTAATGTTGCATAAGATAAAGCATCTATAGGACTTTCAAAAATATAAAGTGTTTCTGTATTTGAGCCTTTTAAGTGAAAGCTGAATCTCTTGTCGCTGCCACTACAGTCCATTCGGAAGTGTTTTTCGCCAGCACCTCGAATACTTGCAAATCTAGGCTTGTTGTTTTCATCAACTCCAACAAATACAATGTTTCCTCTTTTATCTTGATAAATTTTATCTTCTTCTATAAGTTGAGATACTATATTATGATTTATTCCACGTATTTCGCATAAGTACCTGATTAATTTGGAGGGCGAAAGTTTTTCTTTCTCTGGCAGAGAAAAAATAGCTCTGTTTCTCGCTTCAGGAGTTTGGCTAAAAGTAGTGGGCATACAAATTATACTTTGAGCTGCTACGATAGCTTCAGGGAATGTTGTATTTTCTATTTTCATTAAATAGTCTATCACACCTGAACCTCCTATGGCTTTGCTGTTCCAAAACCAACGATACTTATCACTTCTAATAATAAGGCTACTATGTTCTTTGCAACGGAAGTCTGTTCCTTGCTTCTTAAAAGAAAAGCTATTACGCTTTTCAAGAAATTCGACCATATCAGTTTGTCTTATATTGTTAACTATCTCTTTACTATAGTGAATGTTCATAAATACCTCCTATCTTAAATTATTATTTCTATTAGGAATATGATTACTATGTTGAGTAGAATTACTGTTACTATCCAGTTCAGAAATTCTTTTTTCATTTTCAATATATTTGATTCTAGCTTTTGCATTCTCGATTTGCTTTTTAATAGATTCTTTTTCAGGTTTTCTATTTCTGATGATTGACGATTTAATTGTTGGTTCAACTGTTCTATCATTGGTGTATAATCCGTTGCCATTGTTATGGTTGGTGATGTTTGTGGTTCTTGATGTATTTGTTCGTGTATTTTCTTCAATTTTTCTAAACCCAAATTCCATTTCCTCCTTTAAATATCTATTATCGTGTAGCTTGTTATCTCGACATCTTTTCCCATCTGGCGTTGTGTAGGTGATACGCTTATGTGAATCTTCCCAGCTTACTCCATATCCGAAATCATTCATGTTCAAAATAAAATCATCTTTGTTTTTGCTTATCTCTAAAGCTTTGTCTATGGTTAGAATTAAAGCTATTTTCCAGCTCTTGCCCTTTAATGCAACTTGATATTCATTTCTTTTAATATCTGTATTTGCTAAGGGCTTTTCAATTATTGATAATCCATGTTCTAAGCACAACTTATCTGAAAAATCTTTTACATCTTGCATGTCTTCTTTACTTTGCTGAAATTTCAAACCATTTTCAAAATTTACACTGTTAAGTAAAACATGATTGTGGATATGGTCACAATCTTTATGGGTAGCAATTATCGCTTGAAATCCTGTAAATTTTTCTGCAAGTTTCATTCCAATTTCATTAGCTTTTTCGTGTGTGAGATTATCCTTTGGGTCAAATGATTGAACAATGTGAATATATTGCCGTCCAGTGGTTTTGCCATATATATTTTTTATTAACTCCATTTCAGTAAGAGCTGATTCTGGCATACAGTCCTTGCCAGAAATCAGTCTTTGTTCAGTTTTCGATGACCCAGTGATGTATTCAATAATTTTCTTTATACTACTTTTCAAGTTAGTGAATTTAATGACTGCCAAATATTATTTACTTCTCCTTTCATTTCATCAAGGTTAGCAACAGTGATGCTACCCTCATTGCATAGTTTTGTTAACTGATTTAGGTTTACGCCAATTCGGTTAAGCTCTATATAAAAATCTTGGAATCCCTCCAGCACAATAATTTCTTTTTCTAGTGTAGAGTGGAGTATATAGTTGCTTATACTCATGCCTGATATAGCACATTTTTTATTAATAGTAATATAATCTTTTTCGCTCACTCTAAAATTAATTTGCTTGTTTTTTGTTCTCACTCCATCTTCCTTTCTCTGCAAGATTTTTTTGTTTTTAGGGTTTTTTCTTTCAAAAGGGGTGCAGGGGATTTCCCCGCCAAGCTCTATTTGTATAACCGTTTAGGCTATACAAATAGGAAGCTTGCAATTCATAAATTGTGGTATAAATACTCTATTTGTATAGGTGGTTATAATGCGGTAAATACGGCAAATGCAGTAAATATATATGACCACAAATACGGCAATGCCGAATTACCTATCATGCAAAAATGCAGTATGTTCCGAATGTACCGCATTGAAATTTTTATAATGATAATGTTATTAGCTTTTTATTGTTTTCCACTAATAAGCTAATTTTAATTTTATATTTATTTTTCAAGGTACTTTGATTAGATTTTAATTTCTTAGATACAGCTGCTGGACTAAAATTTTGTCTTGTTTCAATTTCTGAAAGATACTTACAGAGTTCTGTCGATGTGCCTGTCCAGCTTTTCTTATCTGATATCATCTTAACTATGGTATCGAATAGTATATCTTCTTTTTCTTCAACATTTTCTTCATTAATGAAATGCCACTTGCAAGTTTCATTGCTAAACTCTAATTGAAAAACATGACCTTCAGTATCTCGGTTAGCTATGGTGAGCTTGCCACCATTTGTAGTTCGATTTTCTTTTTCTAAAATCATAACTCCATCTACTGCACCAACTAAACCAGTGCTGCCTGAAATAGTATTTAGTGGATCAGGATCGTCCATTTTTCTTGTATGAGTTACAAGAAGAATAGCTACACTAAAGTCATTGGTTATTTGGCGTAAAAATTCCATATCTCGGTAGTCGCTAACGTAAGCATTTTTATCGTTTCCGTTGTTACGGATATGTTGCATAGTGTCAATTACAATAAGTGTAGTGTCAGGGCGTTCTTTAATAAATTCTATTACTTGTGGTACTAGACCATCTTGAATTTTTAAAGCTCTAGTACTAAAGTACAAGTCAGGTATTCCTGTGCTTGTGTATTTTTTCAGTCGAGTTTGTAATCGGGCTAGGCTATCCTCTAAAGCAAGATATAAAACACTTCCTTTTTTTGCAGAATAGTTCCATGTTTGTCCACCAGTCGCTACTGTTTGACAGAAATCTAAAGCTAACCACGACTTGCCCACCTTGGGACTTCCAGCAAGTATGAAAAGTCCTTGTGGCAATATTTCATCTATGATAAATTTTATGGGTGGTAAATCCTTTTCGAAAAGAGATTTTCCGTCAATAATATTTAAGGATTCAATAGTTTTTCCATTGAAAATAAGTTTTTTCTCTGTTAGAATAGGTTGATGTTTTTTGTCGTGCGATTGCTTTTCAACTATTGGCGTAGTTGGATTAATAGTAGTCGCTTTTCATTTATCATCTTTGTTCTCCTTTAAGTCATTTAATATTTCTGTGATAAAGCGAATGGTTTCAATTAATTCTTCATTATCTGTGTTGAAAAATTCGATTCGACGTAGCTCTATTAATATGTTTTCTAGCTGGTTTTTAAGTGCTTTGAATACTCGTGGATTACCATTAACAATAATTTCTTTAGCAAGAACACGTCGAATCAAATAATCTTGCTTAGTTAGACCAGATAGTTTTACATAAGTGTTTAATTTTATTGATTCTTCAGGTGACATTCTAAATGCTACTATTTTGTTTCGCCATCTATTTTTACTGTCACAGTTTTTTTGCATATGCTTAACCCCTTTCAAGTTCAAGTTTATTAGCTATTTCTGATTGTTTTGATGGGAATAGGTGAGCATAACGGTAAGTAACATCAATGCTTTCGTGACCTACACGGTCTGCAATTGCTACTGCTGAAAAACCCATCTCTATCAGGAGAGAAACATGTGAATGCCTGATATCATGAACTCGTATGCGCTTAATTCCTTGTTCTTTACTTCCTCTGTTCATCTCACGGTGAAGATAGCTTTTTGATATCGGGAATAGTCTATCGGTAGATTTGTAGCGATATAGGGATTTTATATATTCTTGCATTTCCTGACAGAGAAAGTCTGGCATCTTTATAGTGCGATTGCTTTTTGGAGTTTTAGGTTCTGTAATTACATCTTCACGCTCAATTCGCTGATAAGATTTATTTATTGTGACTGTGGATTTCTCAAAATTATAATCTGCTGGAGTCAAAGCAAGAAGTTCGCCTAGCCTGATACCACACCAGTAGAGCATCTCAAAAGCATAAAATGATACGGGCTTATCCATCATGGAATCAGCAAATTTTAAATATTCTTCTTTAGTCCAAGATAACATTTCTTTTGATTTGTCTTTTCCCATATTTCCAGCTTTAGTTGCTGGGTTAGATTTAAGCTCGTAATATCTGATAGCATGATTAAAGATTGCACTCAATTGATTGTGTAACGTTTTCAGATAAGTTGCTGAAAAGGCAGTACCTTTGGAATCACGATAATTAATCATTTCATTTTGCCATTTAATAATATCTTTTGGTGCAATCTCTGACATTTTCTTGTTCTTAAAGTAAGGAAGTATCTTTCTTTCGATAATACTTAGCTTTGTTTGCAATGTGTTTCTTTTGAGGCGATTTTGTATGTCGTCTATATAAATTTTTACGAATGATTCAAATGTCATGTCAAGGTCTGCATTTTTTTGTTGTAGAAATTCTCGTTCCCATTCTAGTGCTTCTTTCTTAGTAGAAAATCCTCTTTTTACTTTTTGCTTTCGTTCTCCTTGCCAATCTTTAAAACGGAAAGATGTAAACCATGTGCCATTCTTATCTTTAAATGCTGCCACTTAATTCCCCCTTACTCGTTTCAGTTCCTGCACAATACAGTTTTTCTTTGTAATACTCTCTGCTAACTCGTCCACTAATAGTGATAAATCCTTTCTTTTCAAGTTCTCGATTTAATTTTTTTACAAGTTTGTAAGCGTATGGCTTAGAAACGCCAAGTTCCTCGGCAACTTCGTCTGCCTTAATGAATAATGCATTTGACATATTGTATCTCCTTTATACGTATTATTCTAAACAAATATGTTTAGTTAAATATATATTACTAAACATATTTGTTTATGTCAAGCCTTTTAAATATTTCATTTTAAACTTTTTTGTTTAGTTTATTGTAATTCTCTAAAATATGGGCTATATTATATATAACAAATATGTTTAGGTGGTGAATTGCCATGGCTATAGGCGATAGAATAAAAAGAATACGTAATATGAGAGGACTTACACAAAAGGAACTTGGCACTGCTATCGGATTTGATGAAAGTACAGCTGATGTTCGTGTAGCACAATATGAATCAGGGACTAGAAAGCCAAAGGAGGAAATACTTAAAAAAATAGCAGATATATTAGATGTAAATTATAGGGCGATTTATGAGCCAACTCTTTATGCAGCTGAAGATATTATGTATACTCTTTTCGAGTTAGACGAGCATCATAGTATAAGGCTTCTTGATGCAGTAGAGGAAGAGGGCTATTCAAAGAGAGTTACTTGTGTAAATTTTAATTCAAAAATATTGGATAGCTTCTTAAAAGAATGGCAACAACGCAAAAAAGACCTTGCTAATGGTTCTATTAGCAAGGCCGAATATATGGAATGGAAAGTTAATTGGCCACAAACTTGCGATGATTTAGGTAAGTTTGAACCAAAGAAGAAATGGCGTAAGGGGTAAGCAACTATAATGTTTATAGCTTAATTAAGGACTAAAATTTTATTTAGGCTGTAGCATTATACTATTTTACAGAGCAATAAGCTTGTGCAAATAATAATATCGGAGGACATACGAGTTTTTTTGATACTTATAACACCAGTCTATAATAAATATTATACAGGTTAATTTTAAAATATTTAAAAAAATAACTAGCTTATTTTTTATTAAAAAATTGCAATATTGCTCATTTATTTAAGGATAATTAATATTTCTAACTTTACAAATCTTACATATCAAATAAATTACATTTACAAGAATAGAAATTATATTTTATTGCTTTGAATAAAAGTTTTGAAACTTTTGAATTATTGTTACTAAAAAAATGTGCACATTTATAAAAATCCTCTCTATTTTCTTTAGAAGTATTTTCCCATGAACATGGATTTATAGCTATATTTTTATCTGACGATATGACTAATTTACTTATATATTTTAAAAATTTGTCCTCATCTTTTTGTGCAAGTTTTTTAAGATTTTTACAATAATTATCAATTGACTTAGATTTGTTAGCGATACGTGAGAGTATTATAAAGGTATATTCATCTTGTGGAAAAATATTAATAGATATATTTTGAGTCGAAAATAAATACATTTTATTTATTTTCCAAATTGGTCTAGTGTAAAAAGAAGATACAAATGAAATCTGCTTTTTTAATTTTATAATATCATGTTTAACACCATCCCACCTTTTTGCGTCGTATAGTTCTTTAAAATCCTCGAAATTTCTTGTATTATATATAAGATGAGCGTCGGCTACTTTGTTAAATATATCTGGAACTAGATCGTCAAAATTACTCTTGATTTTTGAATGTGAATATTCAAAAATCAACGATCTAAAAGCGAATTGAAAAAGTTGTTTACTATTATGTTCATCAAATTTTTTTCCATCTTCAATTTCATTAAAGAGGAGTTTATCGTGTTTGCCGCACAAAACTCGGTAAGTATTAGCATTTTTGATATTTCGCTTCGATAATTTCCCGTTATTTTTGTAAAAATCTCGTTCTTCCCAAGCAAATACCATAACTTGATTTTTATGAGATATTTTTTTTAAAAGTGCAGATTTTGCGATAGCATGATTTTTTTCATTTTTATATTTTCCGTTACTCTCACATATATCATTACTAAACAAACAATTATTTTGCTCTCTTAATTCTTTGACTTTTTTCATTGACGTAAGTACTCACCCCTATTTATTCTATCTAACTAATATAAATTTTGTTATCAATCTGTTATCAAAGTGCATGAAAAAGCCCTCAAAAGCCTTAATTTACAGGATTTTAAGGGCTTAATATCTTATTCCCACTCGGTCAAAATTATTATAATCTAACGTACTTACTATGGTTTTGAGTATAAGTATTTTCCAATATATGGATATTTATTTATATTATTTGAGCTTTTAAGTTTTTTTAGTATCAAAATAGTATCAGTGATTTTTACTACATCTTAACACTATCAGCTAAAATACCTAAATGGATTATCAGCTTGAAACAGTCTTTGAAACCTTGTATATAAACTTCATCTATTTCCATACTTCTTTTCTCATTTCCTCCTTCATGATAATCGTTGATGGTATCTTGTTCTTCTTGTGTGAATCTATCATTATATAATTCCTCCACTACTTTTCTATCTTCTTTTTGGCGATTACATATTTTTTGATAGTATGTATCATCTTTGATACGTCTATAAGCGACTTCTTCTCTTTCAGCAATTAAGGATTGTATTATTCTGTTATCTTCTTTAGTCATATTTAAAACTCCTTTGAAATTTATATTTTACAATATTTGTAAAAATTCATTAGTTCATCATTAAAGTCCTTGCTTTCTGGAAGTAGGGTTGAAACTTCATAATTGCTTTTGGCGTACTTTTCAATTATCTTTCCAGTTGCTTCAAGTCCAGCATCATCATTGTCTAAGCATAGAACCAATTTTTTAACATCTTTGGTTCTTAATAAATAGCTGTCTAATGCTACATGAGATGTGCCCCCAAGTGAAAGGTAGTGAAGTTTTTCCCAAGATGAGTTACAGTTTTGTTTGAAATTTTCTAATGTAGCATATGATAAAGCATCTATAGGGCTTTCAAAGATGTAAAGCGTTTCTACGCTTGAACCTTTTAGGTGAAAGCTATATTTTTTATCACTGCCATTACAATCCATTCTAAAATGTTTTTCTCCAGTGCCTCTCATACTTGCAAATCTCGGATTATTATTTTCATCGACCCCAACAAATACTATATTTCCTCGCTTGTCTTGATAAATTTTATCTTTTTTCATAAGGTCAAATACTATATCATTACTTATCCCACGCTTTTCGCACAAGTATTTAATTAGCTTGGAGGGCGAAAGTTCTTCTTTATCTGGCAGAGAAAAAAATATTTTTGGCTCAACTTTTTTTGAATTATATGTTGTACTACAAGCAACAACCGAACCTGTAAGAATGGAAATAGATTCAGGAAAGGTTAAGCTTTCTATTTTTATTAGGAAATCAATAGCACCTGTCCCTCCAGTGGATTTGCTATTCCAGAACCAGCGAACTCTGTCGCCTTTCACTACAAGGCTACTATGTTCCATACAACGATAATCTGCCCCTTGCTTTTTAAATGATAGATTTTTATATTTTCCTAAAAAATCAATCATATCAGTACGTCTTACTTCATCTATTGTAGATTTACTATAATGCATAATACACCACCTATCTTAAAAGATTATATTTATAATCAGAGCGATTACTATATGAATTGCCACTGTTGCTGATATCCAATGTATTAGCTCGCTTTTCATTTTCTTGGCGTTTAATTTTAGCTTTTTCAATTTCAAGTCGCTCTCTAATTGACTCTTTCTCAACTCTAATATTTGTGTTTTGTTTAGATTCACTTGACCCCACAGTTTCTCTATTTGGGGCGACCAATCCGTTATTTGTTCCTCTTGGCTGCTCTGTTTTTCTATGTGTATTTTTTTCAATTTTTCTAAACTCAAATTCCATTGCCTCCTTTAAATATTTATTATCATGCAGCTTACTATCTCGGCATTTTTTACCCTCTGGTGTTGTGTATGTGATATATTTGTGTTTATCTTCCCAACTTACGTCAAATCCAAAATGCTTCATATTCAAGATAAAGTCATTTTTACTATTACTTATTTCTAAGGCTTTATCTATAGTCAGAATTAAAGCTATTTTCCAGCTTTCGCCCTTTAATGCAACTTGATATTCATTTCTCTGAATATCTGTATTTGATGATGGTTTTTCAATTATTGATAATCCATGCTCTAAACAGAGTTTATCTGAAAAATATTTTACACCTTGCATATCTTTTTTACTTTGCTGAAACTTCAGACCATTTTCAAAATTTACACTATTAAGTAAAACGTGATTATGGATATGGTCACGGTCTTTATGGGTAGCAATTATCGCTTGAAATCCTATAAATTTTTCTGCAAGTTTCATTCCAATTTCATTAGCTTTTTCATGTGTGAGATTATCCTTTGGGTCGAAGGATTGAACAATGTGAATATATTGTCGTCCAGTGTTTTTGCCATACATATTTTTCACGAGTTGCATTTCAGCAAGAGCTGATTCTGGCATACAGTCCTTGCCAGAAATCAGTCTTTGTTCAGTTTTCGATGACCCAGTGATGTATTCAATAATTTTCTTTATACTACTTTTCGAGTTAGTGAATTTAATGACTGCCAAATATTATTTACTTCTCCTTTCATTTCATCAAGGTTAGCAACAGTGATGCTACCCTCATTGCATAGTTTTGTTAGCTGATTTAGGTTTACGCCAATTCGGTTAAGCTCTATATAAAAATCTCGGAAACCCTCCAACACAATAATTTCTTTTTCTAGTGCAGAGTGGAGTATATAGTTACTTATAGTCATACCTGATATGACACATTTTTTATTGATAGCGATGTAGTCTTTTTCGTTCACTCTAAAATTAATTTGCTTGTTTTTGGTTCTCAACCTATCTTCCTTTCTCTGCAAGATTTTTTGTTTCTAGGGTTTGCTCTTTCAAAAGGGGTGCAGGGGATTTCCCTGCCAAGCTCTATTTGTATAACCGTAGGCTATACAAATAGGAAGCTTGCAATTTACTAATTATTGGATAAATTACTATATTTGTATGTGTAATTCTAATACGGTAAATACGGCAATACGGTAAATTTCCATGTATATAAATACGGCACTACCGTATTAGTAGTCATATAAAAATGCTGTATTACCGTATGTGGCGAAATTTATTCTTGCTCTGATTCGACTACTTTTCTAAAGAGTCTAATCAATTTTGTATTTTTTTCAGTTTTAAAAGCACAAGTAATGTTATAGTTTTGTCTTAATATTTCAAGACCAGATTTTAATTTTTTAGTTATAGTTGCAGGCACATATTTTTTTGAATAAATTCGGGAGTATTCCTCACAAAGTTCTGATGCGGTGCCACTCCAAAAGGTATTTTTTGCAAGTAGCTCATCAAGGAAAATATATAAAGGTTCTACCTCTGTGGTTTCTGATTCTTCTTCTACAAATCTCCAATGGCATGTTTCTTTATTAAATTCTAATCTGAATACATGTCCGTCTGTATCTCGATTGGAAATAGTTAATTTTGCAGAGTTGCCTGTTCGAGTATCTTTTTCTAAAATAAAAACTCCATCAACTGCACCAACTAAGCCTGTACTACCAGATATAATGTTAAGAGGGTCGGGGTCGTCAAGCTTTCGTGTATGGGTGACTAAAACTAATGAAACATTAAATTCATTCGTTATCTGGCGAAGAATATTCATATCATTATAGTCATTAACATATGCATTTTTATCGCTAGAATTATTTCTAATGTGTTGCATTGTATCTATAATAATAAGATTAGTATCTGGATAGTTTTTTATAAAATCCTTTATTTGAGCAATTAGCCCGTCCCGTATTTTTAATGCTCTAACAGAGAAAAAAAGATTTGATTCGCCATGTTCGCTATACTTTCTTAGTCGAGTTTGTAATCTTATTAAACTATCTTCTAGTGCTAAGTACAAAACTGTTCCTTTATTAGCATTTAGATTCCAGACTTGTTCACCTGTAGCAACAGACTGACAGAAATCAAGTGAAAGCCAAGACTTACCCACTTTAGAACTACCAGCAAGAATAAATAGTCCTTGTGGTAAAATTTTTTCAATAGTAAACCTTATAGGTGGAAGTTCTTGTTCCAAAAGTGTCTTACTATCAATAATTTCGATAGGATTAATGGATTTTCCATTGAAAATTAGTTTTTTCTCTGATAAAATAGTATTAAGTTTTGTTTCTGGTGATTGTACTTCAACTATGTCAGTAGTTGTATTTTGTGCAATCGCCTTTTTAATTTCATTTATCATTAGTGTCCTCCTTTAATTTGCTAAGAATATTTGAAATATAAAATATGAGTTCAATCAGTTCATCACATTCTTTATTGACTGATTCAAGTCGAGTCAATTCATTTAAAATGCTTTGTAGATGGTTTCTTAGAGCTTTATATACTCTCGGATTACCAATTACAACAACTTCACGTTTTAAGCTTCTGTTAATTAAATAATCTTGTTTTGTTAGTCCAGATAGTTTAACAAGGGTATTTAATTCGTCGCTTTCAGCTCTCGACATGCGAAATCCTACTGTTACATTTCGCAATCTGTTTTTATTATCTAAATTTTTTTTCATTTATGCCTCCCTTTCGCTTGTTCTTTCTAGCTCAAGTTTATTTGCTATTTCTAATTGCTTTGATGGAAATAAATGTGCGTATTGATAGGTTATTTCAATGCTCTCATGACCAAGTCGGTCTGCAATTGCTACAGCTGAAAAACCCATTTCAATAAGCAAAGAAGCATGGGAATGTCTTAAATCATGAACTCTAATGCGCTTTATATTTTGTTCTTTGCTACCTCGGCTCATCTCATGATGTAAGTAGCTTTTAGTAATCTGAAAAATTCTGTCATTTGCCTTACATTTATAAAGACAATTGATATATTCTTTCATCTCTTGACATAAGAAGTCAGACATTTTTATTATTCGATTGCTCCTTGGAGTTTTGGGTTCTGTTATGATATCTTCACGATTTAATCGCTGATATGATTTATTGATAGAAACAGTTCCTTTTTCAAAATTGAAATCTTTTTTAGTTAAAGCTAGTAGTTCGCCTAGGCGTATGCCACACCAGTAGAGCATTTCAAATGCATAAAATGATATGGGTTTATCCATCATAGAATCTGAAAATTTTAGATATTCTTCTTTAGTCCAAAATAGCATTTCTTTTGATTTTGCTTTTCCCATATTTCCTACTTTTGCAGCTGGGTTAGATTTTAGTTCATAGAATCTAACAGCGTGATTAAAAATTGTACTTAGCTGGTTGTGTAAAGTCTTTAAATAGGTTTGGGAATAAGGTTGCCCCTTTTCATCTCTGTACGATTTAAATTCATTTTGCCACTGTATTACGTCTGCTGGACGAATTTCATTCATTTTTTTGTTCTCAAAGGTTGGTAATATCTTTTTTTCAATAATGTGTTTTTTAGTTTGCCAAGTATTTTTTCTTAGTCGAGTTTCCATGTCTTTTGTATAAATGGCTACGAAACTCTTAAATGACATATCCAAATCGCCACACTTCTGCTGAAGAAACTCACGCTCCCACTCAAGTGCGTCTTTTTTGGTTGAGAAACCTCTCTTTAATTTACGTTCTCTTTCACCTTTCCAGTTTTTATAGTAGAAAGATATGAACCATGTATTTTTTTGCTTATCTTTATAGGCTGCCATTCAACCCCTCCTTGTTGTGTGGTCTTTTAGAACTGTATATCTTTTCTTCATAAAATTGTCGGCTTACACGTCCTGCAATTACAAGAAAGCCTTTCTCTTTTAGCTCATCATTCATTTCCCTTACAAGTTTATAAGCGAATGGTTTTGAAATCTGTAAATCTTTTGTTATTTCTCCTGCTGTTACAAATAATTTGTTTTCCATTAAAAATCTTCCTTTCTGCTTTGAAATTTTATTATAAAGAATATTATCATTAGCATTTTTGTTAATGATGTATTTATATTATACATTAACATATTTATTAATGTCAAGCATTTCTTAACAAAAAAGTTAATTTTTTATTTACTATTTTTTTTGTGTGAGTTATAATAAATTTGTATGAGGTGATACGAGTATGACTATAGGTGAAAAAATTAAGATAATTCGTAATTTCAGGGACATTACACAAAAAGAACTTGGGGTCAAAATTGGATTTGATGAAAAGAGTGCCGACAATAGAATGGCACAATATGAAACGAATTACAGAGTTCCAAAAAAAGAAGCATTACTATTGATATCAGAGGTATTACAAGTAAATCCACTAAACTTTATTAGCGAATCTTCAGGTTCTGCTGAAAGCATAATGCAGACTTTCTTTTGGTTAGACGAAATTAATCGCAATGCCATAAATCTTTTTCAGCTTACAAAGGATTCTAGGGGAAATAGCGACACTGACAACACTTCAGCAAGTTACAATGATTCTGATGAATGGCCTACACGTCCACCTGTTGGCCTGTGGTTTAAATATGGACTTGTTGATGAGTTTATGCGTGAGTGGTTGGTGAGAAAAGATGAACTTAAATCAGAAGAAATTACAAGAGATGAATATTTTGAATGGAAATTGAATTGGCCACAAACTTGTGACAGTTGTGGCAAGCATGAGCCAAGGCTCAATTGGAGGAAGTCGTTCTAAATATTTATTTACAAAAGATAATAGGTGGTGATACTTTGAATATTTTATTTTGGAACACCAGCCGAAATGATGATAAAAATAATATTAATGATAGTATAAAAGAAATGACCTTAGAAAAAAGCTGTGATATAGTTGTATTGGCTGAATATTCATTTGATATAAATGAATTAATATCTTTGATTAATGTTTCTGGTAAGAAAAGCTTTATTATGATACCTGATAACTTAGGTTGTAAAAAAATTAAAGGATTTATTAGTAACACTTATAATACAGAGGTTTTACAAGAACAAACCCGTTATAAAATTATAAAGCTCGAAACTACTTACTATAAATTAATAATAGGTATGATTCATAATGTTGACAAATTTAGTAGTAGTGAAAATGAGCAAAAAGAGATATTGAGATTATTTAGTAACGATATATTTGAAGTAGAAACACGTCATAATACTAAAAATACAATAGTACTTGGTGATTTTAATGCTAGTCCATTTGAAGAATCCCTAATAGCTGCCAATGCTATGCATGCTATACCGTATAGAAATGAAACTACGGATAAAGGCAGGAGAGTAAATGGTGTATACTATGAGAAATTTTACAATCCAATGTGGAAGTTATTAGCTAAAGAGGAATCACCATATGCAACATTTCACTATAATAATAGTAAATTAGCTAACTATTACTGGTATATGCTCGACCAATTTATCATAAGGCCTGGCCTTATACCAGCGTTTGACGAATCAACTTTAAATATACTAACAGAAACGAAAGGTCATAAGCTTATTAAAGAGAATGGTTTTCCCAATAAAGATGATTATAGCGACCATTTACCTATTTTTTGTACTATAAAGGAGGAAAAATTAAGATGAGTAATTTATGGGAAAGAGATTTCAAAATAGAAAAGATAGATACTCCAAAATCTATAGTTGAAAGTCAGTGTGGCTTTTTAAGCAAAAAAACTAATGACTTAGTGATAGCTAAAGTTTCAGAGTATAATGACTCTATAAGGTCACATACTATAATAGACTCTGGAAATTCATTGGGAAACCATTATAAACCTAAAAAAGTATATATTCAAGAGGCTCTTGGAGAGATGACTGAAACAAACTTTAAATATGAATTTTTTATAACTTCAAAAAATACACCAAATTATAAGTATCGAGTATTCTTTTTTGAATATGGCATATCTCCATATCCAGTGACCTTAGTCGTAGATGACGAAATATCAGATGAACTTGAGTGGGTAAATTATGAAAAAGAGTATGATGCGGAGGAAGCTTTTAAAGACGCTTTAAAGGAGATTTTAAATTCTGAAAAAATTTATACTGTTGTGAATTCATTATACTCTTTTGCAATGAAAGAAATAGAAATTACATCATAATAATAGTATCAAAATGGTATCAAGTCCAAAATAAAAAACCTACAAAGCCTTTAATTGCAAAGCTTGTAGGTTTTTTGATTTTTACTCCCACTCAACTTTAGGATAAGCACTTTTAGTAATTATATGTATTTTAAATGCACGTAACGCACGATTTTCACTTTATAATATGAATTTTATATGTATTATCAAAAAAATTGTAGCCATTTTGTAGCCACTCACCTCATTGAAAAGGTTCACCAATAAATATTTATTGGCGAACCTTTCATTAGTATAAATCGATGTTTCATTATTACAATAACAATGCTATTTTTCTTACTTGTGGTGTCATAAACCTGTACTTGGGTTCTAGAATTTTCATATTATTATATATAAATATTTCTAGCCAAGCTTTCTCTAGTATATATGCAAAACCACTATAATACTCTAAAATTGAAATGTATGCTATAAAATCTGTAGAGAATATTAATAAAGAATCAATTATATTTGCTTGATCTAAAGTATATTTTTTGATTAATTGCAAAAATTTTTTAATTTTATTTACTCGCTAATTTTAAAAATATTTGTCCTTATCAAATATATTATATAGTCAAAAATTAGTATGTTCTAAATATGTATATCATTATATAAAATATCTGGAATAATAATTGTAAATAGGTTCCTGATATCATACTATTTGTGTAATATGATCATAAATTGGTATTACTTGTGGCCTTGGTTCTACTTCTTATTCGACACCGAAAACCTTAATCTAAACAATTTTATTTAGAAGATGTGGCTTGTGATATTCCTATTGCTTATACTATCCAAAGCTCATGGGCTATTTGATTTTTTATTGCTATATTGTTGCCAGTAAATGCATTTTTAGGTTAAAATATTTGCATCTACATCAAATCCCGCCGCTTTAAGTTCCTGTATCACTTCCAATCGCCAAACACCATTTGGATTATCATATGGCTCATAAAGTACACCCGTAATATCGGATGGGATTTCAACTTCTTTTGATGTGTCATAAAGTGCCACTACGTTTTCTCTACCAAGTTTAGCAATAAAATATCCTAACTCTAAAATGACATTTTGTCTTACTCTGTATTTGCCATCATGCATTGTATCGTCGGCAGATAAAAGTACAATCGCAAAACTTACATCTTCGGAGAGTTTTTCAAATTTTTCAATTATAGTTCTCCCTTTGTTCGGTTGTTCATGTAAAATTATTGGTGTTAAGCCCAACTGCGAAACTAGACGAGCAACCGCTAATTTTATTTCATCGTTGTGTCCATGCACAATAAATACTTTATTTGATTTAGTCCTTTGTCCACTAATTGATTGTGAATCAGAATAAATTTCGATTTCTGATTTTATAGATGCTAATACATTGAGAAAGTCTTTTTTACCATTATTCCAGGCATTGGCAAATGCGCTATCCGGTGTTATATCAGTAAACATACTCAATGACCATCTAATAGAATTAATCCTTTTTATCCAATCACTATCGTTAGAAATAGCATTACGAATGAACGATTTGGCATCATCTTCACAACGTACCATATCTGAGCTTGACTGATAAGTTACCTTTTCTACTCGATCAATCAAATTATTAAGAATCTGTAGCTTATGTTCACTAGTCATTTAAAAACTCCTTTTTTGAATTTTTGGCTTGTTCCTTTTTATGGCTATAGGCTTAATCCACAATACCCCACAACTCTTTTAGCCTTTTTACCATATAACGCTATATATCAGCAATCGGACGAGCTACAATGCTTTGATTACTGAAAAAATCTTCTTCCAAAACAGCGTCATTCTGTTCAACTGTTTTTATCCACTCGATACGTACAATATATTCTCCCTTGTCTTGCAGATGATCTGCGTGGTAGCCAGCCGTTAGCGTAATATCGTAAGCCGATTTTGTTGTGTGCGTGACAATTTTAACACCAACATACTCAGCCCCCGGAATATACACCAAAATGTGACTGCTTATTTCAAAATTTTTTAGTTGGGTTGAATACCATTGACCGCCACCAGCGGAAATAAAGCCGTATTTTAGCGCATCTTATCATGTACGATTTTTCCCTGCTCCAAAATTAACGTAATAATCTCTTTTAACATCTTGGTTGGGGACTCAAGGCATTATCAAACAAAAACGTCGCTCTTTCATCTATTACAGCCTCATCTCAAGTAGCTTTAATTAAATATTCACTGAATGTGTCAATGCCTTTGGCATACTTTTTCAAGTTGCCATTCTTTTTTACGTCCCATGCCGAGTCACGAACGGATACGTTCAATGATTGTGTGATGATGGTGATGTTGCCCAGCGTGAGCGACTTTCTATCCCTCTCTACAGCTTGCACTTATGCATCGGGTTTTGCCCAATGATTACGCCACTTCTTCGGCATAACGTGTTCAAGCTGTATTTGCTTGACCTTAATAATTGTGTCGAATCCCTTGAGTAGTTTCTTATGCTCAATTTTATCAAGTAAATCACCCCTGTGGCTTGCTTGTTGTTCAATACATTGGATTTATTACAATTAATCGGTCTGTAAATAATTGATTGTAGTTTTTGATTGTCGCATAGTCAAGCATCCTACACATAATAAATGCTTCAACAAAGCTGTATAGCTCGTTCTTAATATCTACGCTTAGTAATGTTGTTTTTCGCAAAAAGCACGTACAGAATCAAAGTCGTTGTCTTCAAGCCAAAGATAATAGCGTTAATCCGTCCAATGCTGGGTTTTGCTGGAAATTCAGCTCCAGTCATTCCGGAAGCGAATGTAGCCTTGAAAGATAAGGTGTATTGTTTTATTTCGCTCAATAATTGCTCTTTTCTATTATCGTAACAGACCTTGACAAACCACTTGTATGATTCAAACAGCTTGTCTACTTGGGAAAATTGGATTTTATCTTCGGTTTTTACAGATAACGATTAATCATTAATTTTTATCTGCAAATATGAATGTAAAAATATATCAACAAAAGAGGATTTTTGATAAGATAGCTTTTATATGAGGGGATGTCAAAGGTTACGATTATCGATTTAAACTATAAGGTAATGAGTGTAATAGTGTAAGAAGCTGTTAAAAAAATAAACGTATAAAAGCCAAAATGACCATATAGAAACTGGTATTAAGTTTTCGTTCACAGTTCTTCCACAGTTTACGACGTTTTTCGAGCCAACTGAAAGTTTGCTCAATAAGCCAACTTTTAAGAATAATAACAGATTTATGAAGCTCAGTTTTCTTTGATATCTCAACGCTTGATCCGATCATTTCATTAACTTTTTTAGCAAATTTATCTCCAGTTTAACCACCATCACATAATATGTTTGTGATTAAACAAAGGTTATTCTTATTAAGTTCTAGTAACTCTATTGCCCCATTCCTGTCCGTAACATTTGCTGTCGTTATATGAATTGCATGGGGTAGTCCACTTGTATCTACTGCTATATGTCGTTTTATTCCAGATATTTTTTTACCTGCATCGTATCCTTTGTTTTCTGCTGTATCTGTATTTTTTACACTTTGAGAATCTATAATAATACAAAAGCTAGTTTTTTCTTTCCTACAATCATCAATTCGTATCACGCCTACAATTTTTTTAAAACTGATTCCCAGATACTTTCTTTCAGTCTTCTTTTTTTCAGTCCACATTCTAAAATAAAAATACACTAGATTCTATTTTCAGAAATCCGATGGGAGCATACGCCACTGGCATCCACTTTTCAGTATGTATATCACTGCGTAGAATACGTCGCATAGGTCTGTTGTTCTCGGCTTTGTAATTTTTTTTGTACTTTCTAATTCATATCTTATTATTTCAAACTGTTCTCTTGTATATTACTTGGATAGTTATGCACCTTTGTAATCCCCTTTTTTTCTTTCTTATTAGGATTACACTTTTTTTCTTTTTCTGTAGATCAATAGATTTTAAACAGGTTCTTAGATATATCTATACAACACCGAGTAATCTTTTCGTTAGGTGGCTATCCGAAGTAATTATATTATCTACCGCATTTTCAGACCTTACAACAAAGGTTTGCATAATGAAAGGTAGTTTATTTTCTGTAGAGATATTCAACACTTCGATGCGACTTTCGTGCCAAATAACTTCTTTTGAATGGATATCTATTAACTTCCCGTTTCCAGCAAAAACGCTATCTCCTACTAAAATATCCATGGCTACTTTCCATTTCTGTACTTCTAATTCATTTTGGGATTCCCGCTCTAATACGAGAACAGGGTGAGAGGCTGATATTTGCAAACTCTCATTCAGCAAGACAATTTCGTTTACTCGGTAGGTATGTATCTGAGTAACTTTGGTATACTCATTGCACTTGGTTGTGGGATTGAAAGTCTGAACAAACTCTCCTTTTTGAATATCGCCTATAGGAACATACCCTTTATTCCTTGTTGCAATAAGTTCTGTTTTTGGAAAACATCCTGTGAATGCAATAATCATTCGTGCATAATCAAAACCTGTTTCATAAATTCCCATAGGACTTCCGCGATACCAACCAGTTTCAATAACAGGAGTTGGTGAGCCATAGTTAAAACTTCCTACAGCAACGGGAGTTCCGTAATCTACACTTGTTCTAGCAACAGGCATAGGATTTCCATAATTAGCCATAAAATCGCCTCTCAGTATATAGTTTTTTTTAAATATATAATTTAATTATATATTTTTATTAAGTAGCTTGTCAATATTTTCCGACCTTTTTCACATGACAAACGCATGAAGCAATATTACAAGCAAAGGTTATCGAATAACAATCTAATCTACGTTTTCATTTTTGACTGGAGTAAAAATCTTATTATTCATGTTCATCAATCCGATCAAGTTGTAGTATAATCTTAGAAGTTACCAATATCATAGGAGGCTGAAAAGCTTTTATAAGCACTCTCTTTTATTTAAATCACATAAACGGGGTATAAGTTTACTATAGAGAAGAGCAAAAGGTCGAAATTAGACCCATTTAAACGCAATTTAAATTATGTTTTGAAATTCTCGATCAAAACATGACTAAGGAAAACTTAATCGAAAATATTAGCTTGACCTTAATTTAAACCTTTTCTGTAATAGTGATTGAATAGCAAATGTCATTTAAAAAATTTCTTATCTCAAAAATATAAAATATTACCATCTTTAAGATTTAATTTTAAATTGCTGTACGTTCGAATTTTGTGTTAATATTGAGCCTAAAAATTGCTTTTTTGTATCTTTTTTTTAAGTTTTAAAAAACAGAAAAAAATATTGGATAGCATTTATAACAATACAGCAGTTAGGGGAGTTTGCTTAAAAGAGCAAGCTTTTTTTGTTTATTGATTTAATAATAAAATCTTTGTAATCATAGTTTTTATCATAAGCTTTATTAGTATTTGCAAAAATTAAAAGAATTTATGCAAAGTTTTTTCTAAATTTTATAAAGATTTATCATTTCCCATTGCCTATATTATGAGAGGCTTTTTTATATCTTAGATTGAAAATTTGAAAGCTCTAATTCAAGTCTATTAAAAAATGAATCACTCCTAAACAAAAATATAAACCATACAAAACTTAAATTTAAAGTAGAAAATGACTAGGACAAAATTAGAAAAAATCGCAAACCTTGAAAAGAAAATTAAAATTCTCGAAAATCAACGAAAACAGGAAATGGAAAAGTATAAAAAGGAGGAACGTAAAACTCGAACCAAACGTTTTTGCAGTAGGCATGGACTTTTTGAAAGCATAATACCAGAAACTATAAATCTTACCAATGAACAGTTTAAAATATTTCTTGAAAGAACAGTCGCTAATGAATTTGGCAAAAAGGCTCTTGCCAAGATTGTATCAACAAATGATACACCCTTTGCTGATATACAAGGAAATATATCTATACAAAAGAATGAAGTCATTATAAAAAGATGAAAATATATCTTCGAGAACGTAGTATGAGTATTTAAGCCCTCGGCAAGAGTGAACTTATATACAATAATGTGTGGTATCGTGCGCTCTTGCCGAGGGTTTATAACCTGTTGGCTTTTCTTCATTAGGCAATATTTAAATTAAGTATATTAGAACAGGAGGCCTATTTATAGCAATTTATCACCTAAGCATAAAAATCATTAGTCGTGGAAAAGGTCAGCCTGTAGTAGCTTCAGCAGTTTATCGTTTGGGTGAAAAAATATTTTAAGTAGTAAAGAATTGAGGGGGCAAGCAGGGGGAGGTGCGTGCATTTTTGAAAAAATGCTCATATCCCTCCCTTGCTTGTTGGGGGAAATTCCCCCAATCCCCCATTAATCGTTCGCTACGCTCACTCACTTTTAGTCGCCATTAGCATCTACTGTTTTTAGTTTTTTCACTTCTATAGAGAGGTCTCTAGTTCGTGAGATTTTGTTTTTTGTTGTGGCTCTCTCAAAATCATATCTACATTTTGCTTTGCTATCTTTAATGAAATCATTTCTTCTTTTAAATTCTTGTAGTTAGAGTACAAATTCTTTTTTTCAGATTCAAGAGTAGAGTATTCCGTTTGAAGTGTCTGTATCGTCGGGAGTTTTTTATTATTCGTTTTTCCGAAACCCTGTTCATCAAAATATTTTTTTGATGCCTTACAGAGAATGATTTCAGATTCATTCTTTGCATAAAATTTTTCTGCTGGTGTTTGAGTATTTAGGAATTTTGAAATGGTAGATGGCTTTACGGTTTTGAGCCTACTATATTCAGCAAAAATATCCTTAGTTTTGATATAGGTGCGAATTTGTTTTTGTAATTCAGAAATTTCTTTTTGCCGTGTCGTTATTTCGTTGATTCGTTCAGATGTGTTATTAAAATTTTGAGTTGCTGTAGCAGTCTCGTCTGTAAGCAAATTATAATTATCTAACCCTTGCTCTTGTAAAAGTATAAGTGTCTTGCTCATTTCTTTTAGATTTTTTATTTTTGCCCATTGCTCAAATCCTGCTCCGTAACCCTGTTGAATTTTTGTTTGAATATCAATTAATAAATTTGGCTTTTGGATTGCTGTTTGTGATAAATTCGATTCAGAAATTTTTTGTCTTACTGGAGTAACTTTCTTACTAGAAATTTTTTCAACAATTGATACCACAGAATAATCATCTCCAAGGGTATCATGTCGTATAAATCTTTTGGCACTTGGCAATTTGAATGATAGTTGTTTACCTCGCTTTATTTCGACTCCTTGGGCTTGAAGTGCCAAAAGAAAACTATCAAAATCTTTACAAGTTGGGATAACAAAATCAATTAAATCTCGAAGCTGGTCACGGACAGTTGGTGGTTTATTTTCCCTAAGATATTCTGTTCGGTTATATCCCGTGGATAAACTAGGGTTTTCAATAATAGATAAACCATTTTCAAGACAGATTTGGTCACTAATTTTTCGTAGTGCAATAGCAGACCGCTTAAAGTCTTGGAACTTGCTGTTATGCTCTAAATTAACGCTATTGTAGATTACATGTACGTGTGGATTTTTTGTATTAGAGTGAGCAGCTACCACAAATTGATGTTTACCTCTTGTCCAACGCAGGGCTAATTCTTTTCCGAGTTCCAGAGCTTGCTCTGGTCTAACTTCATTGTGCTTAAAGCTCATTCGCATATGATAGGCTATAACATCATTCTTGCCCTGATTTCGTCCAGTCTTTTGTGAATATATTCGCTTTGATAATAAGAACTCGGATTGAGCTGTTAATTGGTCACACTCATATCCATACAGCAAGTCGCCGTTATTCGTTTTCTTGGAATCCTCGATATAGTCGATGGAACGACCAAGGGCAGAAGCTATGCTTCCGCCCTTGTGTAAAGCTTTAATCCACGTGGTAGCTATCAAACCACCTCCAATGTTTTTGTTAAGTTTTTTATGATTTCATCTTGCTGTTCCCAGAGCTTATCTAAAGAGTCTTGTATATAGATTATATCGCTTTGACTGATGTTTCCTGTTTCATTAGCTTTCTTGGCAATTTGATTGATATTATTACTTGAATAGCGTAATAGTCGTGAACATTCCCGAATGTCTGCTAAGTCGAGATTTATAATCGCTCCGCTTAAAGCCATCTTCAAAAGATAAGACCGTACTGATGGAAAACCTATTTTATTCATACGCTGATATATTAAATCCTTTTCTTCACCAGTAACACGAAAACCCATATTTATGTTACGTTTCAAATTTTGTATAGATTAACCTCCCTTAATTAATTAGATTGTTATGTTGCTTCTTTTTTCCGTTTTCTATATCCATTCTAAAAAAATATCTTAATTTTTAAGGAGTTACAAAGGTTACAAGCAGTTACGACATAAAATTCATAGTCTTGTAACCGAGGTAATTCTTATAGCTAAAGGATTTTTACTACCATAGTTACAAAGTTACAAGACTTTATTTATAACATTATGAAAATATAGTAGTAGATAGATGTATATAGTGTGTACATATAAGAAGTACTCGTAACCTCGTAACTGATAACCACACAGCTTGCAATTCATAGACTACAGAGGTTACGATACAGGCAAATGATATCGTAACCATTGTAACTTTAATGTGCGTGTCTACTAATATTCCACATAGGCAAAGGGCGTAATCTCTGCGTTTTACCATTCACTTTTTGTGGTATGGCTTCTGATATTCCAATTTTATTTAGAGCCTGACTTATCTGTTGGACACTGTAGGCTTTTAGGGCTTCATGGGCTTGCTTGAACTCTGTTACTGTGACTTTCTTAAAGGAAATATCCTTTTTGTTTCGTTCTGCTATATTAAGTATATCTCTGACTTCTGGTTCGCCTTTTAATGGCTTTTCATGTACAGAATTACGCTTTGTAAGCATAGCCTGCTCGTCTGGAGTTAGACGGAATCCTTGTCTGTTGTGCGATATCTTTAAGTCAACTTGAAGCCACAGCTGTAGAGAATCAAATTTAGCTAATGATTCTAAGTCTATTTTATGTACAGGAACTGTCCAGAAACGTCTATTTCCTGTTTCATCAATTAAATATTCGGTGCTATTGCATGTGCCTATAAAAGATGTGCGTCTAGCCAGATGAATATCTGCACTTCCATAAGGCAATCTATAAAGGTCCGTTTCATCTGTTATAAAAGCTTTTAATTTTTCTTTATCGCTCTTGAAAGTTGTTTCAATTTCTCCTAGTTCAACAATCCAATTGCTTCCACAACGTCTTAAAGTATCTTTATCTCTGAAATCAAGGCTTTTTCCAATATGACATAGCTCTGGATTTACAGCCATCTTGCGTACAAATGAAGTCTTTCCAATGCCTTGATTGCCTTGTAGAACTAAAATTCCGTCTGAGCCATATGCGTTACTTAATTCATTTTTTGCCATGCTTAAGCATTGCCATAGCCACTTGTAAACAAGAGTTTTGCTTAGTCTATCATCATCTTTAATTCCTAAGATAGAAAACAACTCAGGTAGTCGGTCTTGTCCGTCCCATGTGGAATCACTGAGCATATCAAGTACAGGATTATATCTATTTGTTGAAGCTATAACACTTAAATATTCTTTTATGTCGCCTTTAGGGCATTTATCGTATATAAATTTTAGTTTATCATATACAATTGTTGGTAATATATCTGTAGCATGTTCAGTGCTATATTTAGAATCCAAACCTTGTATGTCTGTTGTACGATTTATTATATTGTATCTAAGCTTTATACCTTGGTCTTGCAAGTACTTAGCTAAATTTTCTATTGTTACATGTTTAGTTTGTAGTTCTGGTGGCTGCTTTTTCTTGTCTTTTTTAGTTTTACTAGGTGTTCCAGTGTATAGGGCAATAGCTTTATTTATTGTATTAGTTCTATAATCTTCTCTTTCCCATTTCTCACGATATAGGGCTGATCGTCTAAACAGTCTATCTATTTGACCCGAGTCGCCCTTACAATAGATAGCTAGTTTATTACATAAAGCCATATCAGCAACACTTCTATCATTATTATAAACTGAAATATTTCCATGGTCATATAAGTTTATAAATTTCTGAGCATTCTTTTCCTTACGCATAAAGTCCAGTACATCGTTATCTTGACTTGAACCATCAGATTCTTTTAAAGTTTTTACTTTTTTCATATAGCGTTCAAGAAATATTAAAATTTGCTCTGTTCTATCTTCTATTCCTTTGTCATTCAAAGGTTTATCTGTAAAAGTGAAATAGCGATTTGTAAGACCACTAAAATAGCATTCAGCACCATTATGTGGATTTTTTTGATAGTATTCGGGCGCAAGTTTGCCATTAATCTGTGGTATTTTTTCTAGGTTACATTTAAATATTATATGATATCCTGTGCCACTAGGACTTGGTTCTGTATAAGTATCCATAAGCTGTATAATGGTTTGAGCTTGTTCCTCAATCTGTGGATTATTGTCTTTGTTATCTAAGTCAATGCCACAGATGCCATTATCAAACATAAAGCCTATGCCGTCATATTTATCAGCTTGACTTAATGCTAGTTCATAGCTTGCCCATGTAGATGTATTATTCGTTTGAGCATTACCACCTGTCTTTGGATTTTTAGGGATTTTAGTTTTCCTGCCGTATTTATTTTCAAACTTCCAGTTTACCCATTGTGGTAATGATTTTAATTCTTGTAACATAATAAAAACCTCCTTATAATTTGGTATTGCAAACCAAACCGTAAGAGGTTATAATTATTTTTATAACCAGCTTCGGCTTGGTGCTGTTAAAAACGCTCGCTATCTTTGGTCGGATTAGAGCGTTTTTTTATTACAATTTTGGTGATTATAGTTATTTTATTTCTTTTTGCGTAAGATATGAACGCTGTAGAATAGGATTTCTCAGATAAGACATTTACTTTTAATAGTAGATATGATACTATCAAGCAAATAATACAATCATTTTGACGTGAGTTCATTTTGAACTTTATTGTGTTACCTAGTATAAACGTTCATTTTGACATTGTCAATATATTTTTAAATATTTCACAGAAAATTTTTTAGGAGGTTTTGTGTATGTCTAAATTCGCCACGAGATTAAAGGAAGTGCGCAAATCAAAAGATGTGACTCAAAAAACAGTGGCGCAGTTTCTTGGTATTACTGAGCAAGCTTATCAAAAATATGAGTACAGCATGAGAGAGCCTAATCATGAAATTACAATAAAAATTGCCGACTTTTTTCAAGTAAGTGTTGATTATCTTTTGGGTCGTTCAGATGACCCGACATGTCACATAAACACTACAGGAATACATTAAGATATCTATGTTGAACACTCGTGTAACTTTGACAGTTAGAAACGAGTGTTTTTTTGTTGCTCTTTTTCAGACTCTCTTTCTAATTCTTTTACTACTACAACTATTAAATTTCTGGTAAAAATATTTTCATCATCGAACTTCCCCAAGCTCCTTGCAATGTTTTCCCAATCTTTTTTAGTCCTCACATGTTTATGGGTATCGAAAAAATCATAGGCTTGTCTAAAACATGAACGTATTTGTTGTTGGTAGGATATATTATACATATTCATTATCATCTCTTTTATGTACTTTTGGTACTCATTATTATATTATATCGTAACCATAAAATTTCTCTTGAAAATACTTTAGGCTACACTTACCAGCTACCGTTATATATCCGTCCTCTCTCAGTTCTGTGTTGAGTTGACGCACAATTTTATATGCTTTGCTTTTGCTAATTCCTAGTGTTTTTGATACTTCTGCTACTGTGATATATTGTACTTTCATTTTTGTAACCTCCTATAAATTATGAACTTAAAATTCATAATTAGATTATATGGTGTTAAATTATATTTGTCAAGCATTTTTAAATTGCATATATACTCAAAATTCACATTATTTCGTACTACACTTTTTATGCGATAAATCACAGAAATTTATAGTTGTTTTCAAAATGTTGTTTCAATATGCTATTGAATGATTGCACTAGCATATTGTAGAGGTATCTCATATGATTGTTTAATTATGTAATTTAAGTTCTTTTTTAGATATAGCACAAAAAATGTGTACTTGAAGTTCATATTTTTTTGTGCTATACTTTTTTTGAGGTGAATATTCTATGAATGAAATAGAATCCAAAGCTATAGGTTTACGTATTAGAGAATTACGTAAAAGAAAAGGCTACAGTCAAACAGAGCTTGCTAATCTTCTTGGTAAATCACTCCGAACGATTCAGAAATATGAAAGTGGAGAAATTGAGATTCCTATTTCAGTTATTAACGAACTTGCTCGCAAATTAAATACAACATCAACATATCTATTAGGAAACAAATCCAATGAAATTAGAATTGAACGCCTATCTGATGTTATGGGATTTCTTTTTCACTTAGAAAAAGTTATGGGAGTAGAATTTTCAATAGATATAAAAAAACCACCCCATGATGATAAATGGCAAGGATCTTTAGTTTTCAGTGGAAAAAATAAAAATGCTGACTTTAATGCAGATATGTGCTTGTTTTTAGAAGAATGGGCGAATTATCGTGAAGATGTAAAGGATAGCTCTATATCAAAAGAACAATACAATGATTGGCAAGATAAAACATTGGCTTACTATTCAGCCATTAATCTGGAAAATGAAGAATAGATAACAGTTGAGCTTGGGAATACAGTGAAAGGAGATTTAATATTTCTGTATCAAAAGATTTAAAGACAGGCAAATGGACAGTTCAGTGCCGTATTGCTGACTGGCAAGGAAAAACTACTCATAAAAAGAAACGAGGATTCAGCACAAAAAAAGAGGCTCTGGAATGGGAACGACAACTCCTAAATAAATCTAAAGCAAATGTAGAAATGTTGTTTTCGGACTTTATACAAATTTATTTTGATGATATGAAACATAGATTGAGAGCCAGTACTGTTGAAAATAAGCATTGGATTGTTGATAAAAAGATTACTCCGATTTTCGGGAAAAAGCCACTAAGCCAAATAACGTCTACTGATATTCGCAAATGGCAAAATGGACTGATTTCATATTTAGATGAAAACGGGAACGGATATTCGCAGACATATTTAAAATCAGTTAACAATCAGCTAACCGCTATTTTCAATTACGCAGTGAAATATTATAATCTAGCTGAAAATCCTTGCCACAAAGCAGGCAGTATGGGCAAAAAAGATGCTGATGAAATGCTTTTCTGGACTTGGGAGGAATTTAATACTTTTATTCCACACCTAGAATATAAACCACAAGCATATACAGCATTTATAACTCTATACTACACAGGTATGCGCATTGGCGAACTAACAGCCTTAACCCCAGCAGATATTGATTTAGCAAAAAAGACTATAAATATTAACAAGTCGTATCAACGACTAAATGGCGAAGATATTATATCGCCACCTAAAACACCGAAAAGCAATCGTGTAATAACAATACCAGATGCCTTATGTAGGTGTTTAAAAAGTTACATGAATAGAACTTATGCATTAGAAAAAAATGATAGGCTATTTCCGTTTACAAATCATTTTATTAGACATGAAATGGATAAAGGCTGTTTGAAATCAGGAGTAAAACGTATTCGTGTACATGACATTCGCCATAGCCATGCATCGCTTTTAATAGATATGGGATTTACCCCTTTATTAATTGCAGAAAGGTTAGGACATGAAAAAGTTGAAACTACACTCCAAACATACAGCCATCTATATCCCAACAAACAAAACGAAGTGGCAGAAAAATTAGATTTATTGACTGCTACCGTAGCCAATATTTCAAATGTAGCCAATTTGTAGCCACAGTTAAAAATAAAACTCCGAAAACCCTATATTTAAAGGATTTTCGGAGTATATTAGACCTATTCCCACTCTATAGTTGCTGGGGGTTTTGAAGTAATATCGTATACTACTCTATTTACATTGCTAACTTCATTAACTATTTTTGTAGAAATATTAGCTAGTACTTCATAAGGGATTCTTGCCCAGTCTGCTGTCATAGCATCTTCACTTGTTACCGCTCTAAGTGCTATGGTGTAGCCATATGTTCTTTCGTCACCCATTGTACCAACAGATTTCACACCTGTAAGAACAGTGAAGTACTGCCAAATTTCAGCATTCAATCCTACTTTTTCGATTTCACTTCTAAAAATAAAATCAGTTTGCCTTAATATTTCTAATTTTTCCTCTGTAATTTCACCTATACAACGAACTGCCATACCAGGGCCAGGGAATGGTTGTCTATAAACAAGAAATTCAGGCATAGATAAAGATATTCCAAGTTTTCTAACCTCGTCTTTAAATAAATCTCTTAGTGGTTCAATTATTTCTTCAAAATCAATTACATCAGGTAATCCGCCCACATTATGGTGGCTTTTTATAACTGCTGAATTTTTTGAGCCACTTTCTACTACATCAGAGTAAATAGTTCCTTGAACAAAGTAATCTACTTGACCAATTTTTTTCGCTTCTTCTTCAAAAACACGTATAAATTCTTCACCTATTATTTTTCTTTTAAGCTCTGGCTCAGTTACGCCTTTAAGTTTTGATAAAAATCTTTCTTTTGCATTAACTCTTATAAAGTTTGCCCCATAAGTATTTTTAAATAAGTTTTCTACTTCGTCGCCTTCATTAAGTCGCATAAGTCCAGTATCTACAAAAATACATATTAAGTTTTTACCAATAGCCTTATTAAGCAGAACCGCTGCTACTGAAGAATCTACACCACCTGATAATGCACATAAGACTTTTTTATCGCCTATTTTTTTTCTTAGCTTTTCTATTTCTTCTTCGCCAAAGTTTTTAATTACCCAGTCGCCTTTAGCTGCACATGCCTTGTATAAGAAATTTTCAAGCATTTTCGTTCCGCCTTTAGTATGAACAACTTCAGGGTGAAATTGTACAGCATAAATATTCTTAGACTCATTTTCAAAAGCAGCCACAGAGCAGTTTTTAGTTGAAGCTGTAACCCTAAAGTCTTCAGCTGGTTCTTTTTCAACAGAATATGAATGGCTCATCCAGCATATCCCATTTTCTCCAACTTCACTAAATATGATTGAGTTAGTATCATATTTTATTTCTGTGCTTCCATATTCTTTCATAGTTGATTTACTTACTACAGAGCCAAGCAGATGACCTATAAGTTGGCAACCATAACATATTCCCAAAATAGGTATACCTAATTCTAAAATACTTTTATCTATAGTTGGTGCATCTTCTTCTGTAACAACACTAGGTCCACCCGTAAATATAATTCCGATAGGTTTTCTTGCCTGTATTTCTTCTAAGGGTGTAGTGTATGATAAAACTTCTGAATAAACACCTAACTCTCTTACTCTTCTTGCGATAAGTTGATTAAACTGTCCACCAAAATCTAATATTATAACTAATTCATTCATTAGACGACTCCTCCTTTATGTAGAGCACACTGTGATTACATTGCGCTATTATTAATTTATGCCTTATAATTAGGTGCATCCTTTGCTATATTAATAGTATGAGGATGGCTTTCTCTAAGGCCTGAAGGAGTTATTATTATAAATTCTGAGTTATTCTTTAACTTTTCAATACTTGAGCAGCCGCAGTAACCCATGCCAGAACGTAAACCACCTAGGAGTTGATAAATTGTATTTTCTACGCTTCCCTTATAAGGAACACGACCTTCTATTCCTTCAGGTACATATTTTTTAGAATTGCCTTGTAAATATCTATCGCTACTGCCAAGTTCCATTGAGGACATAGATCCCATGCCTCTATAAACCTTGTACTTAATAGATTCATGAGTTTCAATTTCGCCAGGGCTTTCGTCATGACCTGCAAGTAAGCTACCCAACATACAAACATTGGCACCAGCTGCAATAGCTTTAGTTAAATCACCTGAGTACTTTATACCACCATCAGCGATTACTGGTATATCATGACTTTTTGCAATTTCATAACAATCAGATATGGCAGTTATTTGTGGAACGCCTACACCAGCAACAATTCTAGTAGTACAAATGGATCCAGGACCGACACCTACTTTAATAGCATCTACACCAGCCTCAATAAGTGCCAAAGTTGCGGCTGCTGTAACAACGTTTCCAGCGATTATTTGCAGGTCTTCATATGTATCTTTTAATTTAGTTATAGCATAAATTACATTTTCTGAATGTCCATGAGCTGTATCTACTACTATTACATCTACTTTTGAATGAACAAGTGTTGCAGCACGTTCAAACATATCACCTGTAATTCCGATTCCAGCACCTACTAATAATTTTCCCTCTTTATCCTTTGCAGCATTTGGATATTTTCCTGAATCTATTACATGGTATTTTACTTTAAGTACTTCTTCTGCTTGCTCCTCAGAGGTCATATTTTTGTGAATTATACCTATGCCTCCTAGGCTTGCCATAGCAATTGCCATAGCAGACTCTGTAACTGTATCCATGCTTGCGCTCATTATAGGAGATTTGAGTTCAATTGATTGCGTAAGTTTAGTAGAAAGGTTTATTTCAGCTGGTAAAATATTCGATTCTTGTGGTATCAGCAAAACATCATCAAATGTAAGACCTTTTTTTGAGAATTTCGGCACTGTAAATCAACTCCTTAAGTTTTTGTTAGTTTATCAAAATTGTATATTTAAGTCAACAAACGCTTAATGGTAAAAGGCTATAGTAAACTGTATGCTAAATAAAAATATATAAAAATTTTTTATAGTCAATTGCAATTAGAGCGGCAAAACATTAATAACATGAAGGTTTCATCAAGGCATAAAATTAGACCTCGATCACGCTGTTTGTGTGTGTATCGAGGTCTAATTTTTGGGGTAGGGTCATTTTTCGACTTTTTTATTTTTTGAGCTGTATAGAATAACTAAGCTTTGAAGCTTCGGCCTATGTTTTCATCTATATATTCAGATAGTTTTCCATTTTTGTAAGTAAGACCTGCAAAGACTTGTTGAGAGTTAGGCATAACGGATTGTTTGTCGTTATCTTTGATGTTTTTCCATCCTATTAAAAGATTATTTAATATCTGTTCAGCATCTGTAAGCATTTTGCTTATTTCTTCATTTTTACCGTTCATATTAGATTTTATGTTGCAGGAAATAAAAAGTCTATTTACACACAAATATATATCCAAAAGTTCCTTAGATATTTCTATTTCCATATCAAGTGAAGTTATAAGGCTAGACAAGAGTTGTTGCGCTTTTGATATATGGCTCTGTACAGCGGAATTACCTATATTGTTTTTTGCTAAGTTTAGTTCTTCTAGTATAAAATCGTATGTTACTACCACTAGTTGTAGTGGGGTAGCCGAGGCTATACGTGCTACATAATCTTGTTTACTCATGCCCTATATTCCTTCCTTTCTTTTATTTGTATCTATCTATAAATCAATTTATTGATTTATAGCAGTTCTAAATTTAATTTAAGAATTGAAGAATTTGTTGAGGTCTTTGGTTAGCTTGAGCTAAAATGGAAAGACCTGCTTGTGATAGCACACCATGTTGTGTAAGTAGAGACATTTCAAGAGCCATATCTACATCTATCATACGACTGAGTGCAGCTTCCATATTGATACTAGTTGCATTCAGAACTGATGATGTATACGTTAGACGGTTTTCATAAGCACCTAAATTAGCACGTGCGCTAGAAATTTGATGTATAGCTTCATCAAGGGCCGCAAAAGCATTTAACATTCCATCTTCATCATCTAAAAGAGAAATATCACCGATACGTGAACCCTCTGTGCCTAAATCTTGCGTAGATATTCTTGGAAAAGTCATATACAGAGTGTTATCCTTATTAGTACCTACTCTTGCCATTATTCTTCCGTGGATATGATCATCAATATTATCATCTTCAAAAGTTCCTCGAAAAATTGGTCTATTATTAAAAGTGGTATTTCTACCTACTGATTCTATTTCTTGGTTTAACTGGTCTATTTCAGCTTGAATGTGTTCGATATCTGTTTCTGACATTGTGCCAGTAGCTGCTTGAACAGTTAGTTCACGCATACGGTGTAACATTGAATGAACTTCTTCTAATGCGCTATCACCAGTTTGTATAATAGATGTTGCGTCTAATGCATTTTGTGAAACTGAACCAAGACCAGTAATTTCTCTACGCATCTTGTTTGCCTTAGCAAGGCCAGAAGGGTCATCCGCTGCAGAATTAATTCTAAGACCTGTGGAAAGTCTCTCCATAGAGGCATTGGATCTACGGCTAACTCTACTTACGGAATGGTGAACTCTTAGAGCAGGTATATTAGCATTGATTATCATTTTTATATCTCCTATTCATTTATAAATTTTATAGTTTATCCAAGTATTTTGTTATATTAGTTGCTAGACCAAATATATGCTTCTTAACATTAAAATTTGAAGTATTTTTTAGTGCTGAACTATATGGGTCATTTATATTTTCCATTTCCTCATTATATATGATTCGATTCAAATTAAAGCCTGACTCATTAAATATAGCTATCAAATTTTCCTTTGTATCTTTTAGAAGATCTAGGGTACGTGAATCCTTAGCATTTAGATACAGAGATAAATTTGTACCCTCAGCTCTAATATAGGAATCAACAACCCCAAATTTTGGCGTATCTATTGAAATAGCTACTGTTAAATTTCCATCTGTTGGAACTTTACCCCTAGGTATATACATATTTAGACTTGTAATTTTATCATGTAGTCTTATAGGTATTGAGTAGGACTCTTGCTTACTACTTACGAAACTTTGAACCTTTATTGCATTTTGTAAAAGTTTTATTTCCTTCATCATTTCACTGTCCATATCTTTAAAAGCCAAGTTACCTAAATTGTCTGATATATTATTTAAAGAATTTTTTAGCGTATCATCATCGCCTACATACTCAAGTGGACTTTTTGGTATTGAATCTGCAAGGGATGAGTCTTCCGCTTTTTCTGATATATTGTTTAATCCAGAACCAAGGTATCCTGATTTTTTGAATAATGAAGTCATAGCTTGTATATTAACTAAACTTGGAGGTATATTATTGGACTCTAAGAAGTAAACCGTGCTCGGATTAGAGTTTATTATAGTTTTAACATTTTCTAGTATGGATTTAGCGCGTTCCATATTCGCGTCCATACCATTTTGTTCATGTCGTGCAGATAAATCATCAATCTGATTTAGTAAATTTGGTAGCGGTTCATTCCAAACATCAGCATTTGTATCAAGCAATTTTTTAAATACATCTACATCAAGCTTTTCCGTAACAGAATCAAGTACCATTTCATTATATGTTAGTTCATTCACCATCAGGGGAGTAACATTTTCATTATCTTTAAATAATGCTTCTATACGTGCAATAGTAGTTTCTGTTGGAGCTTGATTTGTGCTACCAAGCAAACTATGCATAGCACTTTCTGAAGGTGTTCGTCTTTCTATGCCTTCATTAGTGGTTATGTTTATATCTGTATAGCCATTGACACCGCCTTGTGTGCGAGCGAAATATTTAGAAGAATGTAGCAAATTTCCAAGTGTTGGGGCGTTTCCAGACTTTATATTAAGTCCAAGTGAAGCAGCTTCATTTTTTTGTATTTCATTAAGCATACGGTAGACAGCTATCATAGAATCTCTATCCTGCTGAGTGAGATTCTTTTGTGCATCCCCTTCTAATATATGTTCTGCAATTTTATCTTTTAAATCAGTGCCGTATTCATTATTAAAGCTATCTATATACGAAATAACTTCGTCTACATGCATATTCAGTGGATTATATCCATCTTTAATTAGGCTGGCTGCAATATGAGGATGCATATTGTTTTGTACATAGCTAATTTTCTGGTCTATAACTTGAACTTGAGCAAGATTTTCAGGAGTTACATCCATTCTATTACGTGAAAGTATAGAGGCTGCTCGTATATTTTCCTCTGTAGGAGTAAGCCCGAGACCCTTAACAACAGAAGGGATTTGTGCGTATACCTGCTCGAAACTATCGCCGTATTTTGCATTAGGAAGCATTGCTGCGGCCTCATATGCATCAAGAGCCTTAGCAAGTAAGTTGGATTTACTTATACCGTCGATAGTAAACTTTGTTTCATGCGTTATAATATCTGAGAATACTTTATTTGATAAAGGCTTAAATTCTTCTATGCTATTAAATAAATTAGACATACGGTCTATATTTTGTATGCTAGCAGGTGCCCCCATTGATAATAATGTTCTTCCATAAGCTTCATGTTCGAGTACACGAAGTTCATTAACAGCTGATGATAATAACATTGTATTTACATCGATACTCTTTGAAGCAAGGCGGAATGCTGCTTCTGATGTTAACTTTAACTGTATTTCTGCAAGTTCTCGCCTGTGAGTAATTTTATTTATATAAGCACGGTTAGGTAAACTAGCCATTCTTTCATTTAAATAAAGGTCACGTTCAGCCAAGAAGAGTTCTCTATCAGCAACTGTTGGATTATGAAATTCTTCTCTCATGTTTTGTAGAGTAACTGGCTTGTTTTTGTCTTCTACAACTGATGCTAAATCAGGTGTTAGGTTTGGTAAATCTGTTAATAAGTTCTTATATGAAGCATTTAATTCTTGAGATTTTTTGTTATGGATAGTTTTATTTAAATCTATATATGTAATTGGAAAATCTCGTCGTATATTATTTACTGCTTCTGAAATAAAATTACGCATATCTGTATTTTTTCTTAAACCTTTAAGAAATGAAACAAGCTCCATATTAGTACTAGATACAGGTATTTCATTTGATATAAGCATTCTTGCTACTTTTAAATTTTCTGGTGTATTTTCGATGTTTTCGTTAGAAAATATTCTATCAACTTCACTACTTAAACTCGACCAAGTATTATCGTCCATAAGTTCTTTATACGCAAAATTTCCGCCTGAAGAATGTTTTGCTTTATATAAGTCATCTAAATTTACTGCCTTATTATCTTTTAAAGCATGAATAATGGTTCCATCATCCATATTATCAGCTATGTCATAAAAAGAAATTATTGCTCTTTCTACACTTTTTACGTTTTTACCTGTTGTAGGAATTTTAAAAGAAGATAGTTCAGATATTATATCTTTTCTATGTTCTTTACCAGCTCTCCTAGCTTTTCTTGTTTTTTGTAAAGTTTCTCTAGCAGATTCTTTTACTTCTTTATTAGCTTTATAAGGTTCTACTTTTGCAGCTACTTCATTCGCTGCTTCTTGCGCGTCTTCTTGTTCATGTTGTTGCAAAATAGCTTCCATTTCTGCAGGCGGTACTTCTATGCTTGGGTCTGCTTGTATTTCTTGTAAAACAGAATTGAGCAAAGTCATATTTATTTTATCCATCGACAAACCGCTTGCTAATAATTCATTAACAGCTGTTAGGCTAAGATTATCAGAAGTAAAAGAAGCTTGAGATCTTATTCTTGCTACAGCCTGTGCTATTTTTAAATTTTCCTCTTTTTGTAGTAAAGCTGCATCATTTGCATCTACAGTAGCTATATTATCTTCTTTAGGGTTAGCATTTGACTGCTTAAATATTTCCTTTACATCTTGACTTCCAATTTGGTTAACACTACCTCGTGTAGAAGTAGGTGTAAGTGTGTTAAGAAGCTTTAAAGAAACATTTCCGTTTTCAGCGGATACGACTTCAAAATCTAGTTTTTCACCTATACTGGGATTCATAGATGTAATAGATGTTTCAAACTTTATATTATTGAAAGTCTCAAGTAAAAAATTGTTGTTATTATTTCTTCCAAGTATGGTAGCACGAAAAGTATTACCTTTTGTAAAAAGGGGGGAATTTTCTGATTGATTTAAAACTGAAAAAACCCCATTATCTGTGTTACGAGAACCAACAGAAGCTAAGTTCAAACTATCACCACCTATATTTATTCATAAGTTTTTATCGGAACATTTCAATGAAAAAATTAAGAAAAGATTAAAGTCAAGAGATTAAAAGATAAAGACCGTGGGGCTTCCGCCCCACCACCCCGACAAGCGCACGCGCGCTTGACCGCGTGATTGCGTGAGCGTTGCTCACGCTTTTGATTTGGTAAAGCTTGTATTTATGAAAAAATTAAAGTCAAGAGATTAAAAGATAAAGACCGTGGGGCTTTCAGCCCCAAACCCCGACAAGCGCACGCGCGCTTGACCGCGTGATTGCGCGAGCGTTGCTCACGCTTTTGATTTGGTAAAGCTTGTATTTATGAAAAAATTAAAGTCAAGAGATTAAAAGATAAAGACCTTGGGGCTTTCAGCCCCAAACCCCGACAAGCGCACGCGCGCTTGACCACGTAATTGCGCGAGCGTTGCTCGCGCTTTTGATTGGGATGGAGTCCCAAGGTTTTCTTTTTTATCTTTTAGCAACTCTGTGTTGCCCATGCGTTTAAAAGAAGTGGGTAGGCTTCTAAGCAACGGCATAGCCGTTGCTAAAAACGCGGTCAAGCGCGCGTGCGCTGAAATTGCCGTATACGGCAATGGGTGTGGGGATGAAATCCCCACGATTTTTTGTCATTCATCTTTTATCTTTTAATAAGCTTTTGCGAAATATAACATATGCTTGGCTTCGCCTTCACAACATATACATTTTTCTGATATATTTTCTTGCTCGAATGGTATACACCTAGATGTTGCGCCTGTTAGGTCTTTGATTTTATCTTCACATTCTTGATTTCCGCACCACATAGCTTTTATAAATCCTGGAGTGTTATTAATGGTATTTTCGAACTCAGACATATTTTTAGCAGTATATGTTTTTTTATTGCGTAACTCTAATGCCTTGTTATAAAGATTTTTTTGTATCTCATCTAATAAATTTGAAATTTCTTTTTCTAAATTATCCAAGCTTACTGTGATTTTTTCTCCTGTGTCTCGTCTTGCTAAAATAGCTTGATTTTTTTCTATATCTTTTGGCCCAATTTCTAAGCGTATAGGTACGCCTTTCATTTCATATTCGCTAAACTTCCAACCTGGCGATTTACTACTAGAATCTAATTTCACACGGAAATTTGTTTTAATTTCATTTAATATATTATTAGCTTTTTCAAGTACGCCTTCTTTATTTTGAGCTATAGGGATTATAATTACTTGTGTAGGTGCTATCTTAGGCGGAAGTACAAGACCATTATTATCACCATGAACCATTATAATTGCACCTATTACACGTGTAGTTACACCCCAAGATGTTTGATGAACGTATTGCAATTTATTATTTTCATCTGTGTAAGTGATATCAAAAGCCTTTGCAAAACCATCACCAAAATTATGGCTTGTTCCCGATTGCAACGCTTTACCATCATGCATCAAACTTTCTATAGTATAGGTAGCTTTGGCACCAGCAAATTTTTCTTTTTCAGTTTTCTGACCTCTTATCACTGGTATAGATAATAAGTTTTCAAATAAATCTGTATAGGTGTTCAACATTCTAAGTGTTTCTTCTTGTGCGTCGTCGTCTGTTGCGTGTGCTGTATGTCCTTCTTGCCACAAAAATTCCATTGTACGCAAAAATGGTCTAGTTGTTTTTTCCCAACGTACAACATTACACCACTGATTATAAAGTTTTGGTAAGTCTCTATGCGATTGTATTATATTTGAATAATGCTCACAAAACAGAGTTTCAGAAGTAGGGCGTACACATAACCTTTCCGTAAGTTTTTCTTCGCCGCCATGTGTTACCCAAGCAACTTCTGGTGCAAATCCTTGTATATGATCTTTTTCTTTCTCTAACAAACTTTCAGGTATAAACAAAGGCATATATACATTTTCATGTCCAGTTTCTTTAAACATTTCATCTAAGTTTTTTTGTATCAGTTCCCAAATTGCATATCCATACGGTCTCAGTATCATGCAACCACGCACAGAAGAATAATCTACAAGTTCCGCTTTCTTAACTACGTCTGTATACCACTGTGGGAAATCAACTTCCATATCTGTAATTGCTTCCACTTGTTTATTCTTATCCACTATATTCGCCCCTTATTTTTAAAAATTAAAAAAGCCACACAAAAACTTTATGCAAGTGCTACGCACTTATGTTCTTATTTTGTTTTCAATTATAGGTTAATCTAAAGTTTGGTGTCAATATTATTGGAACTATATAGTGTTGTGGCATGAAGATATTTTTTATTTAGATAGTTCCAAAAACTTTAAAAACTTAAAGCAATCGGTTAGCCCTTGGAGGTAAGCGTCGTCTGTTTCTATAACTCTTTTATCTAGTTCACCTTCGTAATGTTCAACAATAATATTTTTTTCTTGATCATTAAAATGAGTATCATATAATCTTTCTACAATTGCGTTTGATTTGTCTTGACGCTTGCATATTTCCTTATATCGTGGATTGTCTTTAATTCGTAGTAGAGCATTTTCTGACCTTTCATTAATTAATAGTGTAATTATTTCTGTGTCTTCCATATTTTTTTCCTCCCATAAGAAATTAGTTCAGTATCAAAGGTACTGATGTGATAAACAGTAACATTTCATACAGTAGGGAAAAGTGAAATAAAAAAGGTGCCAGAGGATTAATTAACCCTCTGACACCCAAACGTTTAGCACTAAAAGTACTATTACCATTGCAACGAGCACGTAATTATACTAAGGAATCAGAACAACTAATACTTGCGCAATAAAAAAACACACACAAATAAACATTAATGTTGTATAGAATACTATTTTGTAGTATAATAGCTTTCATTACAGTGGCGGTTTATTCCGTTTGTTGCAAATCAGTGGGTCTGATTTTGTAATGAGTTCACTAGAGTCCTAATCTGGTGTTCCTCTGTAACTTTTTTATTGCTCAAAAATTACCGCTTACTGTATTCCTATAATAATAAAACAAATTAGTGAAAATTTCAACCTTAAATTCAAAAAAATTATTTTGCTTTATAGTAAGATTAAAAAAATAAGTGTATAAGCCTATTATGTGAAAAGGGGCTGTCTTGCTAAGAATAAACTGTACACTTTAAAGATAAAGACCTTGGGCTCCGCCCAAACCCGCAAACTTTTTAAAAAAGTTTGAACAAAACTTGCACGCGCCTAAGTTCAAAAGATTAAGACCGTGGGGATTTCATCCCCACCGCCCCAACAAGGGTTCCACCCTTGACCCGTTTTCGGCTCTGCCGAAACAAAACCTAATACGTTTAGTGAGACACCCCTTTCTTACTAATTTAGATAAATATAAGGCTAACAGCCATGACTAGCATCCCAGCGAATAATCCCTTCATCACTGTACGGTGATTACCATATTTTTGTGCTGTAGGTAATAGTTGATTAAACGAAATATAAACCATTATCCCACCAACAGCGGCAAAGATGATACCGAACATGTTATCGCTAAAGAAATTAAGTAAAAAGAAATACGCAAAAAGTCCACCTAGTGGCTCAGTAAGTCCAGATAATACAGAAATTAATAATGCCTTTTTTCGGCTACCAGTTGCATAATAAATAGGAACAGCCATTGCAATTCCTTCTGGTATATTATGAATAGCTATTGCGAAAGCTATCGCAATCCCCAAACTTGGATCTTCCATTGTCGCTACAAATGTAACTAAACCTTCAGGGAAATTGTGAATAGCTATTGCAAGAGCTGACATGAGTCCCATGCGTCTAAGTGCAGTAGTATCTTTTATTGTTAGTGAACTGATATCTGACTTTGGTGTTAATGACTGTAATGTTTCGTCCTCATGAGGTATTAACCTATCAATTACAGCTATAATTGCAATGCCTCCAAAAAATGCAAGTGATGTAATAAAAATCCCCTTTTCATCGCCATGAACATATACCAAGCTTTCACGGGCTTTATCAAAAATTTCTACAAAAGATATATAAATCATTACACCAGCAGAAAAACTAAGGCATATGGCCAAAAAATTTGTATTATCTTTTTTTGCAAACAAAGCTATAAGTCCGCCAATACCAGTAAATAACCCAGCCACCAACGTCACCAAAAAAGCAAACATTGCATCACTCATAAACAAAACCTCCCAATTAATGTCTATTAAGTATATGCCGTTTAAGGTCAAAAGATTAAAAGATTAAGACCTTGGGGCTTTCAGCCCCAAACCCCGACAAGCGCAGCGCGCTTGACCGCGTTATTGCAAGCGCGTACGCGCTTGCTTGAAGTTTTGGTCAAACTTTTTCAAAAGTTTGCAGGGTTTGGGACGGAGTCCCAAGGTTTTAATCTCTTGATTTTTGATATATTTTTTCATGTAGATTTATAATGCAGTTGCCGTTACATAGATTTGTCATGCTTTTGATGAATTTTTGTGTGAAAGCATCCTCGACTAGAATTGCATACTTGACGCTTTCTCCATACACAATATCTTCTATTATATAGTTGTCTTTAAGCGTTTCGTATTGGACTTTTCCAGACAAATTATAATCAACTTCAACTGATATAGTTTGATAAAGTATCGTTTTTACTATTCCAGCGACTTCAACACCTTTTTTTGCACATCCTCCGTACGCTCGTACAAGTCCGCCAGTCCCAAGTAAAACCCCGCCATAATATCTTGTTACAACAATGACAGCATTTTGTATTTCTTCTTTTCTTAGTACGTCAAGCACAGGCATACCAGAAGTACCACTAGGTTCGCCATCATCAGATTGACGTTCTATTTGCATATTTTCAAAAACCCTATAGGCGAATACGTTATGTGTAGCATCTGCATGTTTTTTTCTAATTTCATTTACAAAATTTAGTGCTTCGTTTTGTGAATTTATGGGTGCGCAGTGCGCTATAAACCTAGATTTCTTTTCTATAATTTCAGCAATGCCAGATTCATGCAAAGTAATATATTTTTCAAGCATAAAATTCATCTCCTTAGTTATAGTGGATTACATATGAACTAGTTATGAAGACCTTGGGCTTTCAGCCAAGTCTCGCCTTAACCCAACAAGCGCAGCGCGCTTGACCGCTTTTTTTGCAAGCGCATATGCGCTTGCTTACAAAGTTTTGGTCAAATTTTTTTAAAAGTTAGAGAAATTGCGGTATACCGCAATGGGCTTGGGGCAACGCCCCAAGGTTTTAATCTTTTGTTGTTTCAGTTGCAATCGATTATATAATAAAAAATTTTGAACTATCGTCCATTAGTGAAAACTATCACATTTAAATTTCTTGTACATATTATGGTGTATGTGATTAATTGTATCAGATTGAAACAAGGGGGGGTATATTTGTTTTCTATAATTGGAGGAGATAAACGAAATGCGAATCTGAAGCATTTACTAGAAGAAGATGGGCATTCAGTAAAGGCTTATGGTTTCTCTAAATACAAAGAAAGCATCGTAGAAAATACTAGTAATTTAGAAGACGCTGTAGAAGGCAGTAAATATATAATAGCTGGAATACCTTTTACAAGTGATAATAATTTAATTGTATCACCATTTTCTAATATGAATATACGAGCAGAAGATTTAATTAATACGCTTAGTAGTGAGCAAATTTTAATAGCAGGTGCTATAAATAAAGAAATATACAAAATGGCTGAAGATAGAAATATAAGCATACTAGATATTTTGAAGCATGAGCAAATGAGTTTATTAAATGCGATTCCGACAGCGGAAGGCGTAATAAAAATAATTATAGAAGAGACAGATATTACTATAAGCGGTAGTAATGTAATGGTTATAGGTTATGGAAGAATAGGAAAAATTCTATGCAAGATGTTAAATGGTATGGGTGCTAACGTTTCGGTAGTGGTAAACACTTATATATCTAAAGCGGAGGCTGAAGGGTTAGGGCAAAAAGTTATTATGTACGACGATATTAATAGCTATTTGCCAGATATGAATACTATAGTAAATACGGTGCCTAGTACGGTGATAGATAAAAATAATTTCATTTATATACAAGAAACTTCACTTGTAGTAGATATAGCATCACCACCGTTTGGTGTGAATTATGGTGATTCAAAAAATTATAGCATAAAAGTTTTGTGGGCTAGGTCTCTACCTGGAAAAGTAGCAGCAAAAAGTGCAGCTATGTATATACGCGATACTATATATGCTATGACATTATAGAAAGGAAGATATTTTATGGAATTTAAAGACTTGAAAATAGGAATAGGTGTTACAGGCTCATTTTGTACTTTCGGTAAAGTTTTCGATATAATCGAAAATCTTATAGAAAAAGGTGCAGAAGTTACTCCTATAATATCGCATGTAGTTGATGAACTTGATACAAGGTTTCATAAAGCGGAAGCTGTTAAAGAAAGGCTAAAAAAATTAACAGGCAAAAATATTATAAGAGATATAACAACGGCAGAGCCTGTAGGTCCAAAGGATATGTTTGATTTAGTGATAATAGCACCTTGTACAGGAAATACGATTGCAAAATTATCAAACGCAATTACAGATACACCTGTAATTATGGCCGCAAAAAGCCAGTTAAGAAATAAAAAACCTGTAATTATAGCGGTTTCAACAAATGATGGTTTAGGAAACAATGCAAAAAACATAGGTCATTTGCTGAATATGGAAAACGTGTATTTTGTTCCGTTCTCACAAGATGATCCTGAAAAAAAGGAAATGTCGCTTGTATTCCTAGAAGATAGGTTTATAGAAACAATGGAACATGCTTTAAAGGGAAGGCAGGTACAACCAGTAATAAATTAAAATATACGTACTTTTACAGAAGTGCATAACATTTCCTCATACTTTTAACCTTATATTTCCATATACAGAGATTAAAATAAATGAAAATTTTATTGCAATTTATTGTTAAAGGTGCTAGAATAGGAACCTAATAAAAATTTGGCGCAAGTAGTACGGTATTTGGATATATAGCATACTTGATAAAGTATCTATATATAAGATACTATGTTAATTCGCCAAATTTTTCATATTTTTTTGGTTTATTTTATAACTTTTTTTCAAATATGAAGTTCTCAATCTGTAAAAAGAGAATATAAAAAATAAAATATTTATTAACACATATTTGAAAAAATAGTTCGAATCAATGGAAATTTATATTGAATTAATGAAAGAGGAGGTTTTAAAGATGAAAAAATTTAAAAATAATTTATTACTTGCTGCAGCAACATTATTTGTCAGTTTAGGTGTTACAGCTTGCGGTGGTACGGAATCTCCAGCTGGAGATGCTGGCACTGTATCTAGCGGTGGGCCAGAACTTAGAATATTTAATACAAAAGGTGAAAACGCTCTAGACTTTCAAAGATTAGCGGAAATTTATTATCAGGAAACAGGCGTAAGTGTAAATGTATTTTCTGTAGGTAGTGGTCAAGATCATGCAACACCACTTAGAGCAGATATGACTTCTGCAAATCCACCTCACATATTTACTGTACAAGGTGTTAAAGAGCTTGCGGACTGGACAGATGGTAACTTTATACTCGACTTAGCTACAGTAGATAATCATGCAGAATTTAGAGCTTTAGTTGATGATATTCCTATGGAATTACGTCTTTCAACAGATGGTATAACTAGTTTCGGTATACCTTACAATGTAGAGGGCTATGGATATATAGTTGATACTCTAATGCTTTATTATTTATTTGATAATGTAGATGTCGATGCACTTCTTGAAGATATAAGACTTGCAACTTATGCAGAGTGGCAAACCCTTGTTTTAGCGATAGATCATTACATACAAAACCCATCAAGTGGATCAGTTTCACTAAATGGATCAATGTATACTTTTAGAGCTGAACATACAGGCCTTGCAGAAAACTTAACTGGTGTATTTGCGGTTATGGGTGCAGAGAGCTGGACATATGGTGACCATTTCGTAAACATTGCACTTAATGCAGCTTTCGCAGGAGCATCAGAAGCTTATCAAGCAAGGCTTCCAGAACTTGAAGCAATACATGATATTTTTGTTATGTATGCACAGGCTCTTAATTTTAAAACTTCTCATATGGCCGGGTTAAATGGACCAGCTACAAGAGGATTTGATTTTGTTTCTTCTGCAAACTTTGGATATGATCAAACTATAAACATATTTGCTCAAAGTAGAGCAGTATTTTTAAAGCAAGGTAACTGGGCTGAAAACAATATTAGAAATACATCTCCAGAAGTAGCAGAAAGACTTACTTTCCTTCCTGTAAAAATGCCAGTTACACAAGATATGATTAGGGTAGATGGAATGACTGTAGAGCATTTTAACTCTAGCATTCCAGTATTTGTACCTATGCATTATGCTATTAATAGCACAGTATCTGAACAAGAGCAGTTAATGGCTATGGATTTCCTTGTATGGTTAAACACTTCTGAAATAGGTCAAAGATTTATAGTAGAAGATTTTATGTTTATACCTTACTCTCTTGACACAGAAATTTATACATCTATAGGTTTCCCTCTAGGTGATTCTATAATAAGATATATTAACAAAGGTGCAGTTTTAAGTGCGCCTTGGCAAGGTAGCCCAGGTCCTTGGGGTTCTGATATCTTTGGTAATGGAATAATGGAACAATATATGATTAGAGAAACATGGACTCCAGAAGATTATAATGCAATAGCTGATTTTGCAATTTCAAGCTGGTATCAGTTAATAGGTCAGTAAAGAATTTAATAGCAAATTTACTTTTTGAAGCTTGGGACTTCGCCCCAAGCTTTTCCCGTTTTTTCGTAGAAAAAACGTACTTTACAACCTTTTAATGATATGTTTTATATGTCCTTAAAAGGTTGTAAATAATATTAAAAGTTTGACCAAAAACTCTAAAGCTTAGGCGTAGCCTAAGCTAAAAAGTGGTCAAGCGCACTTGCGCTTGTCGGGGTGGTGGGGCGGATAGCCCCACGGTCTTAAATTAAATAAAAATTTGACTAGGAGGCGGGTCTCATGGAGGGCTACTATAATAAAATATTTATTCCATTTGTCGTAGCAGCTGTTGCAATATTTTCTCTTGTAGTGTTAATACCTTTTGGGTTAGGCTTTTTCTATTCCTTTACAGCTTGGCGAGGGACACATTTTGCTGGCGGAGGCACTGCACTTCAAGCATTTGTAGGTCTTCAAAACTACATAGCCGCATTTAATAGTCCGCAGTTTATGGGTGCGTTCCTTTATACAATACAATTCACGCTGATATCCGCTTTTACAATTAATATAATAAGTTTAGGACTTGCTCTTACTCTTACAAGCATTAAAACAGGCACAGGTGCTTATCGTACTATATTTTTTATGCCTAACCTACTTGGTGGCTTAGCACTCGGTTTCATATGGCAATTTATTTTCCAAATTATTTTCACGGATATATTATTTAGTCAAGATGGTTTTATGCATATAGAGTTCCTAAGACATATGACAATGGATTCTACACGTAACCTTTTTGCACTTACTATGCTGGTATCTTGGCAGTCAGCTGGATATATGATGCTTATTTATATAACAGGCTTAAATAGTATACCAGATGATTTATATGAATCAGCATCTATAGATGGTGCATCAAGTCTGCATAAATTCAGACATATTACTGTTCCGATGCTTATGCCTTCTTTCACTATAGTGTTATTTTTAACTTTAGCTAATGCATTTAAAACTTTAGACCAAAATGTTGCTCTATCTGATGGTAACTTTGGAACTAGGCTTCTAGCCCTTCAAATACTTAGAACAATAAACGATACAAGTCCTTCAGATTATGGTTTAGCGCAGGCACAAGCAGTAATTTTCTTTTTAGTTGTTGCTGGAATCACACTTGTACAGGTTAGTATTACTAAGAAGAAGGAGGTTGAAATGTAATGGACGATTTTTATGCAAAAATAAAACGTAGCAATGTGCTTGCATATTGCGCCCTTACAGTTATGGCGATATATACACTTTCTCCTATATTTCTTTTGGTTATAAACTCTTTTAAAAGCCATCAAGAAATAGTAAGTAATCCACTTGCAATGCCTGAGAATTTTACTTTTGAATTTATTACGAATGCAATGTATCAAATAAACTTTTTTGAAGCATTTTTCATTACACTGACTCTTACAGTAGTATCTGTCTCTATAATAGTTATTGTATCTTCTCTTGCGGCATGGGTACTTGTTAGAAATAAGTCAAAATTATCATCCATAATATTTTTTACTTTGACCTCAGCTATGCTTATACCTTTTCAAGCGATAATGTTTCCACTGATATCATTTATGGAGACTTTAGGTCTTAGAAATCTACCAGGGCTTGTTGTTATGTATGCTGGATTTGGTGTTAGTATGTCAGTATTCTTGTATCATGGATTTATTAAAACAATACCTCAAGAAATTGAAGAAGCTGCAATTATTGATGGTGCTAATCCCATACAATTATTTTTCGGAATAGTTTTTCCGCTACTACAATCAATCACAGTTACTATAGTAATTCTTAATACTATGTGGGTCTGGAACGATTACTTATTACCATTCCTTGTTATAGGAAATAGTTCAACAAGAACGCTTACACTAGAATTATTCTATGCTAGAATGTTAGCAGGTCAGTTCGGTAATCCTTGGGAGCTTATCTTCCCAGCAGTAACAGTATCTGTTATTCCTATAATAATATTATTCCTAATACTACAAAAGCACATTGTTAAGGGTATTGCCGCAGGTGCAGTTAAGGGGTAAAAGATTAAAACCTTGGGGCTTTGCCCCAAACTCCACAAGCTTTTTGAAAAAAGCTTGACCAAAAACTTTATTGCAAGTGCATTCGCACTTGCTTTTTCTATTGTGTTTCTTAAGGCTCGGTATTATAATATAATTTATTATGGTATTAAGTAAGCAAGCGCGGATGTGCTTGCAAAAACGCGGTCAAACACTCGTGTTCGCGCGTGCGCTTGTCGGGGTTTGGGGCGGATAGCCCCAAGGTCTTTAAAGGTTTTTATTTGGGGGGGATTTTATGAGTTCTCGGTACGAGAAAGAGGTATCAAATTATCATAAAAAGGATGCAATAATAGCTCTATGTTTTTTTGTATTTAGTGGGATAGTCAGTTATTTGAATGGAACAATTGTTAGATTATTTGATACATCTCTGCAAGTATCTCAAATGCTGGGTATGTCAGTATCTTTATTGAAGGTTGCCATTATCTTTGCAATTGTTCTGATAAGTAAGCAAGGCATTTCATCATTAGGTTTTCACAAACAAAATTTATGGTTTGCGTTGCGCCTAGGGTTTTTCTTTGCTCTTATACCTCTTATATTAAATAATGGAATATTAACAGGGTTAATAAATGGCTGGGAACTTAATGAATTTGGGTTAATGATGTATCTTTTACTATACATATTTATTTTAGCAGGACATGAAGATATTTTGTTTGTAGGTTATATTCAGACAAGATTATATGGACTAGTTAAGGATGATAAATTAGCAGTAAATATAGGTGCAGGCTTATTTGCATTAGCGCACATACCTTATGGGTTGGCTATAAATGGTATAGGTTTTTTAAACATGACTCTTATTTTATGGTTAATTGCAACTTTCTTTCTACATCGTGCATTTGTTCAAATTTTTAAAAGATATTTTTCGCTTTTCACAGTAACAATAGTGCATGTTGCGATAAATTGGACGGGTGCTGCTTTGTGGAGGCAGGCTTATGAAAATTGGACAATAGTTAGTATTTGGCCTGTAATTTCCACTATTGTTTTAGTGTGGGCTATAGATATTTGGTTTACTCGTGTTAGTAAAGTACCAGAATAGTAAGGTTAGAAGCGAAACCTTGGGGCTTTGCCCCAAATCCCACAAGCTTTTTTAAAAAAGCTTGACCAAAAACTATATTGCAAGTGCATTCGCACTTGCTTTTTTTAATTGTGTTGCGTAAGACTAGATATTATAATACAATTTATTATGATGTTAAGAAGCAAGCGCGGATGCGCTTGTCGGGGTTTGGGGCGGAAGCCCCAAGGTTTTGTCTTTAATCTTTTTATTATTCAGGAGGTATTATTTATGAGTGCAGAGATTGAAATTAGAAGAATGAAGGGTCTGTCAAAATGCTTTGATGAGGAAGTTACAGGCGTTTTTGTAGACGCTTATTACGATTTACTTTCTACTATAGAAAAGGATAAAGAAAAGTTAGTAAAAGTATTTAAACATACTTTTGTTAGGGAAGTTTTTTATTTGGCATTATTAAATGGTAAAGTAGTTGGTATGCTTGCTTGCTCAACTAATAGAAAGAGAGGATTAAAGTTCGACAGAACTATATTTATAGAGCATTTCGGATTTTTTAAAGGGAATTTTATATATTATTCTTTAAGAAATGAATTTGAAACGCCATTAGATTATAACAACAGCACAGCCTATATTGAAGTTGTAGCAACAACTTCAGAAGCAAGAGGTAAAGGTGTTGCTACTAGCCTTTTTAATCACGTAATAAAAAACACATACTATAAAGAGTTTATTTTAGAAGTGATGGATACTAACGAAAAAGCAAAACGTATCTATGAGCGACTTGGCTTTGAAGAATTTAAAAGAATACCAGCGACATATTTACAACAAAAATTTTTCAACGAAAGGATATATATGAAGTTAATAACTAATAAATATGAAATCGGGGATAAATAATTAAATTGGGAGATTGGGACTATAAAAAAGAAAGGAAGTGAGGACATGAAAACACGACAAAGAGTTTTAGGACTAATAGCTACAGGATTTATTTTTGCAACAGCTATACTGGCGTATTTTATAAATATGTTAGTAGGTGTGGAAGTATTAACATCTATATATTCTAGTGCCACTATTTTAACAGGTATAATTCTATGTGCAGTGTTTGACGGAAGGCTTGTAAAAGATAAAGAGTTAAGAAAGATACTCACATACTTCTTTGTACTTTTTATACCTTTTCCAAACATGATGCATACTTTAGCGATGGGTAATAGGGATATTAGTATGGCAAGTCTTATATTAATGCTATTTGTAGCTGTTGGATTAAAGGAATGCTTTGAAAAAGATGAAGCTAAATCAGCACTTAATGGGTAAATCAATAAAAGCTTACAGCCAAAAAAAGAACATGCGTATGCGTGTTCTTAAAAAAGCGGTCAAGCGCGCTGCGCTTGCTGGGGTTTGGGGCGAGTAGCCCCAAGGTCTTTTTCTTTTAATCTTGCTCCTCTTTGTCTGTTAGCCTTTTTCTATATACATACACCATAAGTGAAAGAACTACTAAAAACAAACCTGCTACGAAAGTTGCAAGAGGGTCTCTAAGAGCTATAAGTATAGCCAGAGTACCTGTAATTATACTAATTACGTAAAGGATGAGTACAGCTTGTTTTTGGCTATACCCCATATCTATAAGACGGTGATGAAGATGACCACGGTCAGCTGACATAATAGGTTTTCTATTAATTGCACGACGTAGCATCGCAAACGTAGTATCAAGTATAGGGAGTGCCATAACTAAAACCGCTACAACTACAGCGAGCAAAGTATAAGATTTAAATAAGCCCATTATAGAAGAAACACCAAGTACAAAACCTAAAAATGTTGCACCTGTATCGCCCATGTAAAGCTCTGCTGGATTGAAGTTTCTAGGTAAAAAACCAAGGCAACTACCAGCTAAAGCTGCTGTAAATACTACAGCCAAAGGTGAGCCAGTCAAAATACAAAGTATCATAAGAAAGATAGAACATATGCTAGAAACGCCAGCAGCAAGTCCATCAACGCCATCTATAAGGTTAACAGCATTAGTAACTCCTATAATCCAAAACGCTGTAAGTGGCGCGCTAAAGGTTTCTAAGTATGTTGTAAACGGCCACATAACCATTTCTATTCTAGTACCTGTATATACAACAACTAACGCTGCAGCTATTTGTACAGCAAGTTTAATTTTTGAATTTAGGTTATATATATCGTCCAGCATTCCTAAAACGACAATAATAGAAGCACCTACTAAAAAACCAAAAAATTGCACTGTTTTAAGTTCTTCTAAAAACGGCATTAAAACAAACATGCTTACAAAGAAACCAAATACTATAGCAACGCCACCCATTCTTGGTATAGGCTCTTTATGCAGCCCACGTTTTTTAGGGTAATCAATAGCACCTAGTTTTATAGATATTTTTTTTGAAAGTGGTGTCGTAAGTAAAGACATAGCAAAAGACACCGCAAACGCTACTATATAGATTAGCCACTCTTGAGGTGCCAATACTAACACTCCCCTTTATTGAGTACCATATAAGCGGTCGCCCGCATCTCCAAGCCCTGGTATGATGTAACCATGGTCGTTAAGTCCATCGTCATAAGCGGCTGCGTATATATCTACGTCAGGATGTTCTTTTTGTAAGTACTCAACACCTTCAGGGCAAGCTACAAGACAAAGAAACTTAATATTTTTTACACCTTTTTCTTTTAAAAACTGAATTGCAGCGGCACTAGATCCACCTGTTGCAACCATAGGGTCAATCAGAAGTATTTCTCTTTCCTCAACATCTGTAGGAAGTTTACAATAATATTCTACTGGCTGAAGCGTTTCAGGATCTCTATATAAACCTACATGCCCAACTTTAGCAGTTGGCATAAGCTTTAATATTCCGTCTAGCATACCCATACCTGCGCGTAAAATAGGTACAACTCCAAATTTTTTATCCGCTATCATTTTTGCGTTCATTTTTCCTAGAGGCGTTTCTATCGGAACATCCTTAAGAGGAGTATCACGAGTAGCTTCATAACAAATAAGCATTGCTATCTCTTCAACTAATTCTCTAAATTCTTTGTTACCTGTTTCTATATTTCTAAGCATAGAAACTTTATTTTGTATAAGTGGATGATCTACGATGTGTAGGTTACTCATGTTTTTTCCTCCCAAATAACTTATAGGTTTATCATTATAGTTCAGGTATTACCATGTCGTTTATAAGGTCTCTAAGCTGTTCTGCAGATTTGAAATATGCCTCGAGTCCACCCCCAAAAGGGTCCATGATATCTTTTGACCTTCCTCGAGAATACTCATTTAAAGTATATATTTTGGTGTCTATATCAGCTACAGTATTAATTAGAAAATTTTTATGCTCTTGTGTCATAGTTATAATAATCTTTGAACTTAAAATATCATTTTTAGTAATTTGACTTGATATATGTTTTCGGAGGTCTAAATCCCATCTGGCTACAGCTGTTATAGCCTCTAAACTTGCGCCTTTAGGGTAGCGTACATATATACCCGCAGATTTAACTCTTGAAACTATACCTTCTTTAGTGCATTTATCTTTAAATATTACTTTTGCCATAGCACTTCTACAAGTATTTCCTGTACATACAAACAAAACTCGGTTTATCATACAAACACACCCCATTTATATTATCATACATTTATAATATTATAACCTGCGGCCTTCCTTAGGCGGTTCATTATAGCTAGTTCTAGGTTTTCCCCTCCGAATCCTTCAGCAAAAATTTGCGTTACCCCACAGTTATCAAATTCTCTAAAGGTTTTAAACAAGTTTTTAGCTATAGTTTGGGTTTTTTGCCTATCACCAACTGATAATACAACACCATGACCTTCATACAGGTTTTTTGTACTATCTGTAGCTAAAATACCTACCTTATCACTACAATCATAGGCCAGCTCAATTATTTTTTCAACAACTAGACTTTCTTCTCCCATTATTATAGTGATATTTGCAAGGGGGGAGTAATGTACATACTTCATTCCAGGTGCTTTTGGTGCTTCATTTATTAAAGGCGCGCTTAGCACATTTTTATCTATTGTTACATTAGTTATGACTTCTTTTAACATGTTAGTGGTAATAGAACCAGGGCGCAACAGACAAGGAATGTCTGTTGTCACATCTACTATAGTAGATTCTAGCCCATACACTGAACTTCCTCCATCTATAACCGCGTCTATTTTATTATTTAAATCAAGCATAACATGCAGAGCCTCTGTTGAACTCGGTCTGCCTGACAAATTCGCACTGGGTGCCGCTATTACTCCTACCTCTTTGATTAATAAGTTTGCTATTTTATTTTCTGGCATTCTTACGGCAACAGTATCAAGTCCGCCAGATGTTTCTAGCGGAACATTTTTGTTCTTTTTTAATACTAGAGTAAGGGGCCCTGGCCAAAAAGCATCTATTAATAGCTGTGCTTGTTCTGGAACTTCATCAGCTACAAGCGATATATCCTCTTTTTTGGATATATGTACAATAAGCGGATTGTCAGAAGGCCTACCTTTCGCTGCGTATATTTTTTTAGTTGCATCTGCTGAGAATGCATTCCCTCCGAGCCCATAAACAGTTTCTGTAGGGAATGCAACAAGTCCACCTAATTTTATTATATTCGCACACGCTCTTATAATATCTATATTAATTTGTGGATTACTAGAATCTACTTTTAGTAATCTTGTTGTCATACTATGCACCGCAACATTTTTTATATTTTTTACCACTTTGGCATGGGCATGGGTCATTTCTTCCTATTTTTCCTTGACCCCTTACGAATGTACCAGAATTTTTTTGATCCTCAAATAATGCTTTTCTTTTGTATTCATCAAATACACTATTCCACTGTGGTAAGCTATATAGGTGATCAGCTTTATATTCAACCATTTTTTTATATAAAACTTCAAAATCTATATTCAGTGTTACTTCATCATCTTCTTTAAGGTTTTCCATTACTATTGGTTCTTTAATAGCATCATTTATGCCATCTATAAATCCACATACAAATGGGATAGACATATTGAATTTTTTTGCTAACTCTTTTACTGTTCCTGTTATTTTATCTGTTTTGTTCTCTAATATATTTTCGTATATAGCTTGCTCTTGTGGCATGTACTCGTCCCACAATGATTTTACGCTCTGACCCTTATTGTCATACGCTTGCTTTAACCAGTCTTCATACAAACTCATGTATTTTTCTGCTACTTAAAACATAGACAAAAGCCACATTAAGAATTTTCTTAGTTCACTGAACCCCTACCTCACCAATTTATATAAAATAGCTTTACACGCAACTTTTTATTCTTAATATATTCTTATTCTCTACTCGTACTTGTATTAAGTAGCTCCTCCTTTTTTTTAGGTTTTGTGATAAAGTACGTTACCAACATTTTTAGTTTAATATTACTTTTGATTTTAATTTAACATTTTACAACAAAATTCTTATGTTGTCTATTGTTGATAGCTGACCGTGCAACTATTATATCATAATCTATATCCATATTGCTATCCGATACTATATTATTTGTTTGTTATAATATTGTTTAATAATTCTTGTATAGCATCTTCATCTGCTATAATATATGATATGCCATTTATAAACTCTGGGATACCAGGCATTACATGGAAATACATATTTTCCAACTCTATTACGTTAATGTACCTTATATATTGCGGAATATTTATAATACTGAGATTTGTATCTACGTAATTAAATATTGCAGTTATAATTGCAAAAGCATTATTTATTATATTATCTCTACTCATAATTTGAGCGGTCATAGCCCCTATAAAATCGTGCTGTACTCTTAATAGCAATAGGTAAACTCTTGGCATAAGGTCTCATTGACCTTATGTCTCCAGCTTTTCCCCTGCTCCACACCGTGCATGCGACTTTCACCGCACACGGCGTTCCATCAATAAGTAGTTATTAATTCAATTGCATCATTTCCAATATTTTTACGGTATTTGTTTATTTTAATAAGAATTTGCCTTGTAGGGCGAACGTACTCTATATATTTTATAATGGTATCTTCATTAACTGCATGAATAAGCTTGTGAACATCTTTAGATATAAGTACTAAGTTTTTGTATCTATCCGTACCACCTTTACTAAGTGGTGTTATGTGATGTAATTCCATACCGAAATTCAGTCTTTCGCTAGTGGCAGCACACATACCTTTTTGGGCTGTATAACGTGATAATCGGTTATCGTTGTATTCAACGCTTCTATTTACTATAGGGTTACTTGTCATGAAGTTAATCATAACTTGGTCTATACACCCTAATTTAGCGTGAATGTAATGTTTACCTATGTCCGTATAGTTACATATTTCTTGATTGAATAACATAGGTGGTTTAGTCTGTACATAATGTATCGGATAGAGTGCTGTATTTAGCACATACAATTTATAGTTACTGTCTCCATATCTTTTAGAATATTCTTCGCTTTTTATACCTTTTCGAGTTCTAATACTATTAAAACGTTTTTTAAGACAATGAGAAAGTTTGTACCCCAGGTTATTGAAGTCTATGTTTACGTTTGTAGCCATTCGGTAGTAATTCTGTAGTCCAACTACTAGACGATTGTACAGGTAAACTGATTTATCAATAGGGTGTTTCTGCACATGTTTTATCTGTGCTTTAAGTGTTTCTTTTGCATTCTCTAATGCTTTATCTGTTACGTGGCTTTTGACAACCCATTTTTGGTTTTTACGTATTGCTTTAATGCTTAGTCCTAAAAATTCTGATGATGTTTTTCTTACATCAATGATTTTAGATTTTTCTTCACTTATACTTAAACCTAATCTATCATTTAGCCATTGTTTTGTGGCGTGATAGGTTTTGTTAGCAGATTCTTTATCTCTACAAAAGATTTTAAAATCGTCTGCATATCTAACCATAAAGATTTCTTTTAGGTTAGATTTCTTTAGGTGTCTATATTTATTGTATTCTAGAGTAAACTGAAAGTTTGAGTTATAAGTTTCCCATTGGTTACTTATCCACCAGTCTAATTCATTTAGTACTATATTTGATAATAATGGCGATAGGATTCCACCTTGTGGAACTCCTTTATCTGGTATACCAATATCGGCAATTTCTGCTTTAAGCATTTTACTGATTATGCATAGAACCTTTTTATCCCTAATACCCATTGACCATATTTGTTTTAGAAGTTTAGAATGATTTACATTATCGAAAAATCCTTGTATATCAATATCAACCATGTGGTAACGCTTTTCTATGTTAACCTTTCTCATGGTGTAAGCTATGGCATGTTCAGTACCTCTATTGGGTCTAAAGCCATAACTGTGTTGGTGAAATTTCGCCTCGCATATAGGTTCTAATACCTGTTTTATGCATTGCTGTATTATTCTATCTTCTATATTTGGTATTCCTAGTGGTCTTGTTTTGCCATTTGGCTTAGGTATTTCAACCCGTCTTACTTTTTGGGGTAGATAGTTTTCAAACCTATCTTTCATATATATTAGGAAGTCTTCTAAGCTTTGGTTTTCCCAGTACGTTATATTCCTGCCATTAGTTCCTGCTGTCATACTACCTTTATTTCGTTTTATATTACGAAAGGCAAGTAGTATATTTTCGTTCTTTGTTATCAAATCGTATAAGTTTTTAAAGTTACTATTATTTCTGCTTTGCTCGTAAAGATTGTCAAAAGTAGGTTGCATGTTGTAATACTCATTATGTCTTAAATTATTTTTCTTTTTTCTTATTAGTGATTTCTTTTCCGTATTGTACATTGGTTTAGGTCGATTAACTCCTTTATATTCTTTCAATATAAGTTTATGGTAGATAATCTCTATTAGTCTTAACTGAACCCTAAATATGAAAATTTCTGATGCTTTTTACAATTGATTTAATGTTACTACTTAATGACTTGTGGCTGTTCCTCCATCTTCATTACAAAGACTTCAACGGTCGTGCCACTACTCTCACTGGTATTAATGTAATTTATATGAAAATAATTATTGTCGATAATTATTATTAATGATTTATCTAACAAGTTAGTATAGCCTACACGAATAGACTATACTATATTTCTTAATTTGTTGCTTGATTTGATGAATCGTAAGGAAATTTTTCTTGCCAACTTTCCACATAGAATGCATAGCATTCATTAATGGTCAAGAGAAACAATTCATAACAATGGTCTTTATCGTACCCAATACTTCTCAATATTTGGTACATGTCGACTACTGATCTTAAATCCCACTTACTCAAGGTGTTACCCTCCTTTAGGAATACGAGTCTTAAGTATTCTTAAAGGTTATTTTACTGCATTTTATTCTGTTCGACAATAAATCTTTTTTTTCATTTTTCATTACAAACATTTCCTATATTTAAGTAGGAGTTAGTTCCAATGTCACCAGCTTTCCACGTTCCGATAATTCTATCTGTACATATAACGTTAGGTTTAACCTTTAGCCCTGCTACAACACCACAGCCTATAACCATGTAAGGATTTTCATAAAAGAAATTTTTACTAATCCTCTATAGCAACTTGATTAACAAGTTAATTGCATTTCTACAATTTCATACTTTAGAGCTGTACATTCGGTTATTCGTCAGTTGTTCTTCACAACCATTCTAACCATAGTTATTTTATAGACCCCCGACATATTATATACATAAGCCACCTCTGGCTCACTTTCCTGTATTTTACTATTTGCATAGTAAATCTTAGGGTACACTTCTGCCGACTTCACCGAGCTTATGACGATTGTGTCTTAAACCATTCCTCGCCATTCGGAGTATCAGGGTTAGCCTTTCAGGGCGTTACCCCATCATTCGACTAATCAAATTACCAGTTCTCTAGCGATGTTAAAGGTTCTTAAACCGCTATGCCTACATTTTGTTTAATTGTGTAGGAACGTGTCGCACTTCTTTGTATATCCGCTTCTATATATCCTCTATATCTAACTAATCCTTCAGCTTGAGAACCATCTAATAACTGTAGCCCTGCTTGCAAATCTATAACTAAGCTTTGAACGGGATCTCTATAGTGCATTCGTTGTGGTACATAAAATTCTACACCACCAATTTGATCAACTATAAATCTAAAAGCTTCTAAGCTGATTCTTGCGTAATAATGTATTTCTAACCCTAGAAGTTCTTCTGCTTGTAATTTGGCATATTCCATACCTCGTAATAAGCCTGAATAAGCTGGAAGTTCTCCGAATTTCATTACTCCAGTAGAAGGTACTCGTCTACCAGCAGAAATAAGCTCATTTACTCTATACTCAGGCATTACAACATACGTATCTCTTGGTATGGAGATTATATCAACCCGACCAGTTTCGGAATTAAAAGAACCTACCATTATTACATCGCCAAGCCCTCCATTATCTGTGCCAATTATTATTACATTGGTATTTGTTCTTGTGGGTGATGGTATCACTGCGTCTACGAAGTCTGCGACGAATGAATTATCATTTGAATCATTATTGTTGAGTATTACAGTAAGCCCTGCAAAGACTAAAAAAACTGAGAGAGTAAAAACTAAAAATATAGTTAGAAGGGTCATAATTAGACTTTTTAGCCTTTTCTTTTTTTTCGGCACAGCACTTTTTTTACTCATTGCCCTAGCCTTCCTCTCATTCACAAAAAAATAATTAAATTCCTTTTAATTTTATCATAATTCTAGACTTATGTTAACCAATTTAAAAAACCTTGGGGCGTTGCCCCAAACCCCATAAACTTTTTGTAAAAAGTTTAATCAAAAACTTTGTAAGCAAGTAAGTACGTACGTGCTTGCAAATAAAGCGGTCAAGCGTGCTACGCTTGTCGAGGTTTGGGGCTAAAAGCCCCAAGGTTTTTATCTTTTGACTTATCCAATTCAAATTTATATCATAGAAAAGAATAGCCATCTATGCCAAGCCTATAAAAAAGCAAGCACGAATGTGCTTGCAAATAAAGCGGTCAAGCGTGCTACGCTTGTAGGGTGTGGGGCAACGCCCCACGGTTTTTATCTTTTGGCTTTAACCTTTTAATTCATTTAACCATGTATTATAAGAAGCATCGCTTGGCATTTTAAAGTCACCTCGAGGCGATAAGGAAATATCAACTATTTTTGCACCATCTGGCATACAGGATCTTTTAAATTGTTGCGTGAAAAATCTCTTATAAAAGGTTTTTAACCTGTCTGTTAATTCTGTTTCGCTATATTTATCTCCAAACGCATTTTTTGCTAGGAAAATTATTTTTTTAGGCTCAAACCTATTTTTGACTACATGGTATAAATAAAAATCATTAAGTTCATATGAACCAACTATTTCTTCAGTTTTTTGTTTTATTTCACCTGTATTTTCTGGTGGTAATAATTCTGGACTTACTGGAGTGCCTAAGATATCTTTTACTACATCAGTCAGCTCATTACAATATATATTGCTATTAGATATAAAGTTCAAAAGCTCTTTTACTAATGTTTTTGGAATGCCACCATTAACATTATACATACTCATATGGTCGCCATTATAAGTACTAAAGCCAAGTGCTGCTTCTGATAAGTCACCAGTTCCTATAACAATGCCATTTTCCATATTAGCAATATCCATTAATATTTGTGTACGTTCCCTTGCTTGCGTATTTTCATACGTTATATCATGATTGTTTACATCATGTCCTATATCTTTGAAATGCTGTAGGCATGCAGCTTTTATACTTATTTCTTTTGATGTTACGCCTAGTAATTCTAACAATTTTTTAGCATTATGATAAGTTCTGTTTGTAGTACCGAAACCTGGCATTGTAATTCCTATTATATTTTTTAAGTCTATACCAAGGAATTTATAAGCTTCTACAGTACAAAATAATGCTAAAGTAGAATCAAGACCGCCTGACACAGCAATAACTGTTTTATCTATGTTTACATGTAATATTCGTTTTGCAAGACTGGCATACTGTATATTTAATATATTTTTACATTCTTCTTCATAGTGTTGATTTTTAAGAGGCAAGAAAGGGGTTTTTGAAATTTCTCTTTTTATTTTGAAATCATTCATATTTTCTATATCAATTAAGATTTTCTTGAAGTTTTTTTGGTCGCTTACTCGTAATTGTTCTACAAAGCTGGTTTTTTCATTAAGTCGTGTAGAAAAAAGTAAAGAAATATCTATATCACTATAAATGAAAGTGGATTCTTTTGAAAAACGTTTGCCTTCTTCTAATAGTGTACCATTATCACAGATTATAGAATGTCCTCCAAATACTAAATCAGTAGTCGATTCAGTCATACCAGCTGAAGAATAAACATAGCCAGCTGTTAGTCTTGATGAATGACTAAGTATCATACTTTTTCTAAATTTATCTTTTCCAGCAAGTTCTGTACTAGCTGAAAGATTAAAAATAATATTGGCTCCGTGAAGTACTTGATAAGAGCTTGGCGGAATAACTGTCCATAAATCTTGACATATTTCTACTCCAATTTTTAAATTTTCTATATTAGGGCATTCAAAAATGATATTTGAATCTATTGGGATATCTTGTCCACATAATTTTATTTCTTTTGATATTAAGTCGGTAGCTGAGGCAAACCATCTTTTTTCTGAAAATTCACTAGTATTAGGAAGAAAAATTTTTGGTATTACAGCTTTTATATTTCCTCTATATATTGAAACTGCAGAGTTAAATATTTGATTATCTGCAAGTATTGGCATACCTAAAAAAATCAGCATATCAATATCTTTTGTAGCTTCTAGTATACTATTTAAAGCAGATTCTGCACCTCGGAGTAGTGTTGTTTGAAGAAAAAGGTCGCCACAAGTGTATCCTGTTATACAAAGTTCAGGAAATACTATTATTTTTACCCCTTCCAAATTAGCAAGTTTTATTATATCTATGATTTCTTTTGCGTTATAAATGCAGTCACCTACAGATAATTTTGGAACTGCTGACCCGACTCTTACATAACCATGCATAATTTCTTCCTCCTTCTTTTATCTAAACACTTTATTTTTTGTCAATTTAGAACCTATACTCAGTAAAAGATAAAAAAGTTAAGACCTTGGGACTCAGTCCCAAACCCTGATCGCTTTTTGAAAAAAGCGATACAAAAACTTTAGGCAAGCGCGTATGCGCTTGCAAAAAAAGCGGTCAAGCGCGCTGCGCTTGTGGGGGTTTGGGGCGCATAGCCCCGAGATCTTTTATTCATCCGTTCATATCTCGTAGAATCTTTCCGATTATTTGTATGCCTTTTTTTATATCTTCTATTTCTACGTTAGCAAAACTAATACGTATATATGGTAGGTTTTCACCTTTAACTGAAAATATAGAACCTGGTGTAACTACAACATTGTTTTTAATAAGGTTGTTGCATAGCATTTCTATATCAATATTATTTCTTATTTTTAACCAAAAGCTTACTCCACCACTTGGTTTTTTGTAGCTAACCAAGCCCTTAAGGTTTTTGTTTATCTCAGAATTAGCTGTTTCATATCTTGATATAAAGATGCTACGCATGTATATTGTATGCTTTTTCAGCTCGTCGCCTTTAAGATATAGGTCGAATGCTCTTTGTATAAATCCAGAAGTTGAAATGTCTGTGTTATATTTTGCAGATGTAACCATATTAATTATAGCATTTGGCAAAACCATAAAACCGATACGTAGTCCTGGCATTAATATTTTAGAAAAACTTTTTATATATATAACTTTATTTTTATAATCCAGCGATTTTAATAATATTAGTTGCTCGTCCGTATAAACAAAATCACTTTGGGTATCTTCTTCCACTATATAAGTATTGTATCTGTTAGCAATTTCTAAAAGCTCTTGCTTTTTTTTTAAACTATAACTTATACATGTTGGAGTTTGGAAATAGCTCATGATATATATGAGCTTTGGATTGTAAATTTTTATGAGGGATTTAAGTTTATCCATATCCATTCCATCATTACATACTGGTATCTCTACAACTTGTACTCCACGTGATAAAAAAGCACCTAAAGCACCATAGTATGTAGGGCTTTCCACGAATACCACATCACCAAAAGATAGCATGGCTTTAGCGATAATATCTAAGCCTTGTTGAGCTCCAGATATTATTTGTATTTTATCAGGGGTACTCTTTATATTGTAGTCATTTAAATATAGAGAAAAACTTTCACGAAGTGGCAAGAAGCCTTTTGTATCTTGGTAACTGAAGGCATTTCCTTTATCTCTATCTAGCACTTCATTAAAAAAAATCTTAAATCTATTTACAGGGAAAAGGTTTTCAGAAGTAGTACCACTTGCAAAATTAATTGATTCATTTAATTCAAATTTAGTTTCTTTTCTTGTATTAAATTCATTCATTAATATAGGGCTTGGTAAGTTTTCTAAGTTAATTTCTGATATATAAGTTCCGCTACCCATCTTTGAATATGCGACTTTTCTATTTTCAAGATATTTATAAGCATTAACTACTGTGGTTTTATTTACATTCATTTTTTCAGCCAGTTTTCTTATAGGTGGTAATTTACTATTAGGGCTAAGTTTTCCGCTCTCGACAAGCTTTATAATATCATTTGCTAACTGTTTATACAGTGGTTTTTCGCTCTCTTTATCTAGTTTAATATCATATATATAATTCATATTTTTTTCCCTTAATTTATTTGACTAGTGGACGATTGTATAACTAATTTTAGCATAGAAATATGTTGTGTCAATATTTAGGAACATTAAAAAGTTTGCAATTTTTAAGGAAATCGTTATATATATTTTGAAAGCATTATGGCTTATTATATTTTTGTCTATACAAAGGGAGCGGAACGCTAATATGATGAGCTAACCTTACCCCTAAAAAAGACAAACACTAAAATATGATTTATAAGGAGGACGAGTTTATGAATGAAATTTTAACAGCAATATCAACAGTAGGATTCCCATCAGTAGTTTCTATATACCTACTTGTGAGATTTGAATCGAAAATTTCAGCCTTAGCCACAACAATTTATAATCTTGAAAAAAGTATTGAGAAGCTTAATGTCAATGTCAATGCACGGTAAAATATAAAAAACGCACTTACACACGTTTTTTATTAGATTAATTATGAAAATACTAAAAAAGCATGCGCTCCTGCGCATGCTTTTTTTATAACGTTCTTTCACCTGTTACTATTATTATATCGTATCCTGTTTCTATATTAGGATTTATCTGCAAGATAGGATTATCGAAATATTCTTTTAAGCTTTCGCCCATTCCTCGTTCTCTAGCTATTATTCTAGTATTTGGAGTTTGAATACCCGTGTAATCGCCTACACTTATAACATTATATCCTGATGAATTTAACATATCTCTTGTTCTACCAGCTGTACCAGCTTGATTACCACCATTTAAAACTTGAATATTTAGCAAAATATCATTTTGCCTTGTGTCTACTTGTGTAATTTCTTCTGTTATATCGTCAGTAGCTATGTTGTCTTCTACTACTGTATTTCTAGCAAAAAACACTCTATCTATCAGCTCTCTAGTTTCTGCTGGCTTAGGTATTACATAAGAAATATTCGTGTTTTGAAAGCTATCCCACAGCCATACACCTTCTTCTACTGGAAGCGTGGTAAGGTTTAAACTAGACTCATTAAGTCTAAATATAAATTGTAAATACATAGGCAAGTCTTGAATTTGGAAATCTGTATCTACATACTCTATAAATGTTGACATAAGCTCTGGTACATTACGCATAAGGGTATCTCTTTGTAAAGTTTGTCTAAATAATTCTCCTAAAAACGCTTGTTGCATTTCTATCCTTTGCATGTCAGCTCTTGCATAAGAAGAACGATATCTTACAACACCTTCAGCCATAGCTCCATCTAAATGTTGTATCCCTTCAGGTATGCTAATTACAAGGTCTTGGAGTGGGTCTTCATAAAAAAATCCTCCTGGTGGTATCTCCATAGTAATAGGACCTACAGCATCTACTATTGCTCTAAAAGCATTAAGATTTACTAAAACTTGATAATCTATAGAGATTCCAAGCATTTCTTCTGTATGTCTTCTTACAATAGAAGCACCATGATTTATGCCTCCGTGAGCAAATAAATCTGAGTATTTCGTTTGTCTTGGCACTCTGTTTCTGCCATTTTCTGATAGATAAGCTATGCTTGAGTCAGATAAATGAACTATTGTATCTCTAGGAATACTAATTAAATCTACCATGTTGGTAACTCTGTTAAAAACGCCTAGTATAACAACGTCGGCTCTTAAATCATCGTTATCAAGCCCTACTACCAAAAAAGATGTTCGTTCTGGTACAAGGAAATATTGTGATATGATGTTGTTTGGCCTGTTTACTATGGATACAATACCAGTACCATTGGAATTCATAACATGATCTGGTTGGTATGTTGGCATTAAAAAAGCGAAGACTACTACACTAGACAGTAATATGAAACCTCCCACGCATCCGAATACTATAGTAAAAAACTTTATTATCATTCGTTTGTTTAGTACTGTTTTTGACCCACTAGTTTTGTGGTATCTATCCTTCATAACTCACCTCTAATAGCACTTTTCTTAAATTTTTTAAGTTCTTAAAATTTTCTAAGGACGTTAACAGTATACCAAAGATATATTAATTTTACAATATGCTACATACTTATCATCTAGTTAGCATTATTTTTACAGTGAAATAATGAAAGAAAAGACCTTGGGACGCTGTCCCAAACCCTGCAAACTTTTTGAAAAAGTTTAATCAAAAACTTTAAGCAAGCGCGTACGCGCTTGCGCTTGTCGGAGGTGTGGAGGCTGAAAGCCTCCACGGTTTTATGTTTTTAACCTTAACATTCTAAAAAAAGACATCTGCTTGTTTGCAGATGCCTTTTATTATGTATTTAACTTAATCCCATACTTATAAGCAAAGCTCTATCAACTTTTTTCATAAGGTCGTCATTAAGCCTACAAATTTTTTCACGTAGCCTTTTTTTATCAATAGTTCTAATTTGTTCTAGTAGTACAACAGAGTCTTTTACTAGTGTACAAGTATGACTATCAATTTCTATATGGGTTGGTAGTTTAGCTTTATTTATTTGACTTGTTATTGCTGCGCATATAACTGTTGGGCTATATCTATTGCCCATGTCATTTTGTATTACAAGAACAGGGCGTATACCGCCTTGTTCTGAGCCTACAACAGGGCTTAAATCTGCATAAAATATGTCTCCTCGTCTTACTAACAATCTATTCACTCTCCGAGCTATACCGACATATGCATGAATATGACTTAATATATAACTTACAATACTACGTAAGTTATTAAATATGTAAAAGTGCAATATGCCAAAATACTAATATTTAACCTATGTTAGAATACTACAGCAGGTTATAATTGTATTATCTCCATCACTTCTGTAAAATATACTTAAAAAATTTTATAAGTTTATAATTTTTAGCATAGTATTATTTTTTATATAAACCCTAGGGACTCTTTTTCCTATATTGCACATTACTTCTCGAGATATACTACCGCTTAAACTTGCGACCTGGTCTGCTGTTATTTCAAGATTCCCTTTACTGCCTATAAGTAGGACTTCTTCATCTCCTTTAATATTTTTTATTTCTGTTACGTCTATCATCATTTGATCCATACATACACGCCCTATTACTGGTGCATATTTGTCGCCTACTATGACGTAGCCTTTGTTACTCAAAGCTCTGCTATATCCATCAGCATATCCTATGGGTAAAGTTGCAACTATGGTTTTTCTTTTAGTGAAAAAAGTTCGATCGTAACCTATGCTAACATTTTTATCTACTTCCTTTATATAACTTATTCGAGTTTTTAGACTCATTGCGGGCTTTAAATCTAAGGTATTTTCTGTAATACTTTTCATTTCTAAAGATGGGGGGAGACCATATAGAAGAATTCCAGGGCGCACTGCGTCCATATGTATGTCTTTGTTATTTATTATAGCACCGCTATTGCATATATGTTTTTTTACTTTAGTTAATCCTTTTTCTTTTAGCCGACTAAGAATATATTGGAATTTTCCGTATTGCTCATGTGTAAAACTTTTATCATGAGTTTCAGACATTGCTAGGTGAGTATAAATGCCAGTTATTTCTATGTTAGGTAACTCGCTTATACTAACTATTTTATTTATAGTTTCTTCACTTACATTAAATCCTAAGCGTCCCATACCCGTATCTATTTTTATATTTATTTTTGCGCATTTGTTATACTTTTTACTTAATTCAGATAATGCGAGTGCAGTTTCTTCATGAAATATAGTTTGAATTAAATCATTTTCTATAACGTCTATGAGTTTTGGCTTTGGAGTGTCACTAAGTATTAGAACTTCTGCGAAAATATTATTTTCTCTAAGAGAAATACCTTCGTCACATGTAGCTACGCCAAGAGATGTTGCACCATTAAAAAGCATAACTTTAGATGTTTCTATTGCGCCATGTCCGTAACCATCTGCTTTTACTATCGCCATTAGTTCGGTGTCTTGACCTATAAATTTTCTTATTTCTCTTGTGTTGTATGCGATATTATCAAGATTTATTTCTGCCCATACTCTTTGATGACTTAACAATATAGTTTCCCCCGTTTATTTTGTCTTTTATTCTAAGATAAATAAACTATCTTCTAACTCGATATTATACTCAAAAGTAGTGTAGGTAACAACTATTGTTTCTTCTCCGTTTGAATTTGTTATTACAACTCGCACTGGATTCATTGTTTCATTGTCTATCCATAGTGCTTGCCTATCCATGTAAGGGTGATTAGTTGGTATTTTTGCTTCTAATACCGTAAATTTAGTTTCATCTATTACGCTAGTAACAGCCAAACTTGTTTCTTGGTCATTTGAATAATTCGCTAAAAAACTTGTCAAAAGTAATTGTGTTCTTTCTTTAGTGTCGTTTGTGCCTAGAGAAATTTTTAAATTAAGATTTTTATTAATTTGATATATATTTTCTCCATCGAATACTGTAATGTTACCTGTTACATTTTCTGGTGCTATTACTTCTATCCTGTATTCCCCTGTACGGCGCACATACTTTATTATTGTATATTCGTTTTCGCCTTTATTTGATATGTACCTTACAGTAGCTTCTGCTCTGTATGTTTGTAGTTCACTCAATTTTGTTTGAATTTTTTCATATGTAGAAGGTAGTGGAGGTATAATTTCTGTCTCCTTGCATGATGTAAATAATGTTGATAGGCATATTAGTAGTGTGAGCAATACTACTCTTTTCATGTTTATCACTCCTTTATAATATATTAAGTAGTTAGAAATAGTGTGAATCCACACTAAAAAAGTAGTGTGGATTCACACTACTTTCATTTATACTTTGAATATTGTAAATTTATGAACGACTAAGGTCAAAAGATTAAGACCATGGGACTTTCAGTCCCACACCCAGACAAGGGTTTCACCCTTGACCCTTTTTTAGAACGCGCAAAAGCGCGTTCTTTTTTCTGATTTAGCCAATTAAAAGGATTTTATCGGCGAACAGCTTCGCTGGAGCCGAAACGCGGTCAAGCGCGCGTGCGCTTGTCGGGGTGGTGGGGCTGAAAGCCCCACGGTCTTATTCTTTAAAATTTTTTAGATAAACATGTTAACTATTAATTCTAGTAAAATATTTTGCTCATAAAAAAATAAAGCGATTCTGGAATCTTGTAAAAGTTCTGCACTATTTGTATCAATTCCTATAAGTAGCAATGTATATATCATAAGCCCAACCCAAATAAAGATTAAAGACCTAATAGCACCAAGCAGAGCACCTAAAGATTTGTTAAGGCTTCTTATCATAGGCAATTTTACCAGAACATGAAGACTTCCAGATATTAGCCCAAGGCTTATTGATACTGTAAAAAATGTTATAACAAAAGATACTATATTAATGATTACAGTTGCTAAAAGTCCAGCTATATATTCCTCTATTGCCCTCGTATCTAATAAGTTATGAATCTCTAATCTATAATTCTCATTAATCATTGTAATTAGAAAATTTGGTAAAGGTATATTGCTTATAATATCCGCTTGCTGTGACGATATCATGCTTTCTACATGCTCAGAAATTCCGCCAATATCTATAATATAATCTCTTAAATTATAAAATAAGTTAGTAGTGCCAATAAAAAAGGCACTTAGCATGGGTGAAAAAATACTCACCAGATATAATGATATAAATAAAGAAAATAAATTAAAAAGGGTATGTACAAACCCTTTCTTGTAACCTAAATATGTGCTAAGTGCAATTATTGAAAGTACTGCTAAATCCAGTATTGTAATTACGCCCATCTCCTTTCATGCACTTGATTGTGCCATTAGAAGCAACGGCGTAGCCGTTGCTTCTAATTAAATATAAGCTTTAAAAAGATATTTATTTGTTGTCATAATTATTTGAAATGGCCTTTAAAATATCAATTGTCATTATCTTTGTTTGTTCATCTTGCGAATTAAAAATTTGTTTTAATTGTGCCGTCAAATCATCATCATTAGATACAAAATGAATATTTAGAAGATAATCTATACTAACTTCTAGTCTTATCGCTATTTTAAAAAGTGTATCTAAACTAGGGATTCTATGCGCCCTTTCTATCAATGCAATATGACTAACAGAAAGGTCAACATCTTCTGCTAACTTAGCTTGAGTAATTTTAAGTTTCATTCTTTCATTTTTAATCCGTTTTCCTAATAACTTATAATCCAAAAATATCACCTCTGAAGTAAGTTAACAATTGAGAAAAAATAATTAAAGTGACTTCAGGCAACTGTATTTGATTATAAGCAACAAAAGTGGTATTATTTTTTTAATAAATGAAATGATTAACAAAAGAGGATTGAGCGTATGAGCGAAACATTTAAAATAACTTGTTTACTAATTATATTTGCACTAATTATTGTTTTAACATTTAATTATTTAGCATTACAAATTTTAATTTGTGTACAACATTGTAGGTTGTAAGAACCCGAATCATTCTAAGAGCGAAGCGACCTACAAAACGACATAAAGTAGTGGATGCGAAGCGGACGCTAGTATACTTCCCGCAAACTTTTTTAAAAGCTTTGCGGGAAATTGGGGTGCACTAGAGTGGGCACAGCCCATAGTTTTAAAGTTTCGTAGGTTCTTAATTCAACGGCTGTTGACCTCGCTCAAGTATCTGAGCATTTATAGAACTTGATAAGACCACTCTATTAACATGATTTAAAAATAATAACTGGTTAACATCTTGAAGTGCCCTATGTTCCCATAAAACAGTACCCCTATTATTTATAGCATAAAACCTTCTATTTAAATTGCCAACTCCAACTATAACGTTATCAAGTCCAGCACTTATATAAGTTACTGCGGTATCTACGCTATGTATGCCTGTAAGCTCACCCGATAAATTATAAAATTTTATAGTACCGTCGTCATAAACTGTGGTTATCATTCTATTACTCGGAAATACTATATGTGTAGTATTTCCACTAAATTCTATAGTCCATTCTACATTTAGAAGTTGCTCTCGATTAGTGTTAATTACTGTTATGCCATTAGTTGCTACAACTGCAAGCCTGTTATCAGCCATAAATTTAAGATTACCTATAATTTGACCTTCTTTTCTTGCAGAAACTCCGAATATTCCATCCATATAGTTTGAAGACTGATTTGGGTCTACATGTGAAAATAAAACATTAGAACCTATATTCATATCATTAATATCTAAAAAGCCAACGGCAAGCATTCGACCATTATTTGATACAGCTATGCTTGTAGGGAATATATTATTTTCCTGAAATGTTGAATGCATAAGAGTATTACCAAGTTCATCATATACACTAATTATATAACCATCTCCATCTTCTAGTATAACCGCGGAAAATCCAGCACTATTGACTGTAAATGTGAGTATAGGATGTTCAAATATTTTTGAAAAAACTACTCCTTCTGCATTCACTATATGCATAGTATGCCCCATAAGTTCAGCTAGTCCTACAAAATTGCCTTCACCAATAAATATAGGGTTGGTTATGCTATATTCTAATTCCCAACGCAAGCTACCATCTAGATTGTATGCAAATATGCCTTCTCTTGTGGATAAAAAAATACCTTGATTATTCGTATGAAGCTGTGGATATAATCCCATATTATACTCTGCAAAAGTATTAACGGATATAAACTGCACTGGTCTTTCTCTTTGTAAATTTATGAGACCAAGTACACTATAATCAAAAACAATATATATGATTATAAGTAAAGGTACGACAATTATGCCTCTTTCGATATATCTATTTTTTTTTGATTGTAATTTTGCCAAAAGAAAAGCCCCTTTTTCAGAATTTCTTTATTTACTAATTATTTTCAATAATAGCTAAATCGAACTAAAAAGGCAAGCGAGAACTAACAAAAGAGCTAAAAGATAAAAACCATGGGGATTTCATCCCCACCCCCCTGACAAGCGCAAGCGCGCTTGACCACTTGTGCGTTCTTTTTCTTTATTTTTCTTCTTTCTCTTTTTCTTATTTAGAATTTTAACTAAAGAATTTTTTATCGGCGTAGCCGAAACGCGGTCAAGCGCGCGTGCGCTTGTCGGGTGTGGGCTGAAAGCCCACGACCTTAATCTTCTAATTTTTATTTTTCACAAAAAAATAGTCGCCCTTATGCATAAAAAGGTTTTGCGACTATTTTAGGATTGTTTTTAAATATTTAATATGCATGGCAATTAAATTATTTTTTGTATCATTTATTGATATTTTACTAAAACACATTTTTTCGAGTTGCGGATATGGTTGTATAAATTTTAATTCCATCACTCTCAAGATACTTTAATTGTCTTTGATTTTGGTATATAAATCAATATATTTTCTTGTTGTTAACTCTAAAGAAAATCTACTTCTAAAAGCATTATTAGACACTATATCCCACTCTTTTTTATCTTCATATAAATCTAAAGCTTGGTTTAATGCCCACATTAATCCTCGTGCGTCATAATCTTTAAAAACAAGTCCATTGCCTTCTTTTGTTTCACTATTATAATGTTTCACAGTATCTGCTAATCCACCAGTTTGCCTTACAACTGGAACTGTACCATATTTCATTGCAATCATTTGAGAAAGCCCACAAGGCTCAAATAAAGACGGCATTAAAAATATATCAGAGTTTTTATAGATATCTGTAGACAGTTGGCCATTAAAAAGAATATTAGCACTTAACTTATCTGGATATCTATGAGCATACGCTCTAAATGCTTGCTCATATTTTTCTTCACCTGTACCTAGAATAATTATCTGCACATCTTTAGAAAGTATTTCTTCTAATGCGAAAAGTATTAAGTCTATACCTTTTTGTTCTGCAAGTCGAGATACTACAGAAATAATAGGTACATCTTTAACTGGTAGGCCAAGTCTTGTTTGTAGATATTTTTTATCTTTGCAGATAGAACCCCCTACATCGTTATACTCTATACCATTAACGACTCCGTAAAGATCCTCTTTTCTGCTGAATATTACACCTTCTAAACCATAGCTATAGCTGGGAGTTTGTATTTCTTTTGCGTAGTTTTCGCTAACAGTACTTACTGCATCGCTATATACAATGCCCGCCTTCATATAACTAACATTATTATAGAATTCTAAAGCATTTGAATTATAATAATAATCTGGAATACCTATTATATTTAATACGTCTCGGCCGAAATTTCCTTGATATTGAATGTTGTGCATAGTATATAGTGACTTTATTCCTTTATAGAAGGCTTGCCTTTCGTAAATTTCTTTTAAAAAGAATCCCCCAAGACCAACTTGCCAATCATTGAAATGTATAATATCTGGCTTAAAATCTATAATTTCTAAAAATTCTATACTAGCTTTTGTGAAGAATGCAAATCTTAAAAAATCATCTCCGTATCCATAGAAGTATTCTCTATCAAAAAAATGGTCGTTCCCTATAGCGTATACTTGTTGAGCTTGGTCAAGTAAAAAAATAGATGCGCTCTGACTGTTTTGCCCCTGAGCAATGCTAAAAGAATTTATGTAACTTGGCGTTTCTTCGCCATTAATAGCAATGCCTCTATACTTAGGAAAAACGATTCTAGCATCTACATCTTGATTTCTTAATTCTTTAGGTAATATACCCATGATATCGCCTAAACCGCCAGTCTTTGCATATGGAGCGACTTCTGCCGAGACTACTAAAACTTTCAGCTTTTCTTCTTTTACTAAATTATTGTATTCTCCCATGGAACCCCTTCTTTTTCTGTAAATTTATATATATTTCTATATATATCTGATTTTTATAATATATTAATTGCACATTATGGTCAAGTCATTGCGTTTTGCACATGTGTAATTATTTTTTCAAAACTGCATATAGCTAATTAATCTTTTTTTATAGCACATTTAAAATACTTGAGTACAAAATTTGTATTGGTGGTATAATTATTAAATGTAACTAATTCTTCTATCATGAAAGGAAAATGATGTATGGAAACTAGAATAAAAACACGAGAAGAAATAGATAGCAAATATAAATGGAATACAAGTAGCCTAGTTATTAGTGATGAAGTTTGGAATCAAAAATTTGATGACTTGATGTTATCTTGTAATAATATTGAAAAATATAAAGGTACCTTAGCTAATTCTGCAAAAAATCTTTTATCCTGTTTAGAAGAAAGTGATGATATAAGCCGAGAAGTTGAGAAAATATATGTTTATGCACAGCTTAAACATCATGAGGACACTAAAAATGATTTTTATCAAGCTATGGCGAACAAATCCGAAGCTTTAATTGTACACTTGTCTTCAATTTCAAGCTTTTTATCCCCAGAAATAATATCTATTGGTGAGGACGTTCTTAAATCTTTTACTGAGGAGCTTGAAGGCTTAAGAGTATATCGACATTATTTTGGTAATTTAATGAGAGAGTCCAAACATATCTTATCACCAGATAAAGAAAAGATTTTAGCTGAAGTTTCTGAGCTTGCGTCAGCACCTGATAATATATATTCCATGCTAACTAATGCAGATATGCAATTTGGAAATATATTCGTCGATGGCAAAAAGATTGAATTAACACAAAGTAGATTTTTATCTTTAATGCAATCTAATAATAGAATGGTCAGAAAAAATACATTTAATACCTATTACAATTCATTTATAAAGCAAAAAAATACTTTGGCTACTGTTTATAGTGCTTCTGTAAAAAAAGACATATTTTTTGCCAAGGTAAGAAACTATAATTCTTCTTTAGAGGCATCATTATCTGCGGATAATATATCAAAGGAAATTTATTTAAACTTAATAGATACAGTAAATAAAAATTTGCCTTTGATGCATAGATATGTTGAGCTACGAAAAAAAAGTTTAGGGCTTAAAGAACTTCATATGTACGATCTATATGCCCCTATTATAAAAGATGCAGATATCAACATAAGTTATGAAGAGTCAAAGGAAAAGTTAATAGAAGCATTAGCACCTATGGGTGAGGATTATATAAAAACGCTTAAAGAGTCTTTCGATAATAATTGGATAGATGTACACGAAAACTCAGGAAAAAGAAGCGGAGCTTACAGTTGGGGCGCATATGGAGTGCATCCATATGTATTGTTAAACTTTGATAATAAAGTAGATGATATGTTTACTTTGGCTCATGAAATGGGTCATGCTATGCATAGCTACTACACTTGGGATACCCAGCCATATGTATATGGAAACTACAGTATATTTTTAGCAGAAATAGCTTCTACTGTTAATGAATCTTTATTAATGGATTATCTACTAAATAATACCTCGGATTCAGTTCAGTACAAATATTTATTAAATTACTTTATGGAACAGTTCAGAGGTACTTTGTTTAGACAGACAATGTTTGCTGAGTTTGAAATGACAGCCCATGAAATGGCAAAAAATAACGAAGCCCTTACTATAGAGTCTTTAAATAAATTATATAGAAATCTCAATATAAAATATTATGGTCCTAGTATTGTAGTAGATGATAAAATTGATTATGAGTGGTCACGTATACCGCATTTTTATGGTGCTTTTTATGTGTATCAGTATGCAACAGGATTTTCTGCTGCTGTTGCTCTTTCAAAAAGTATTTTAAATGATGGTGAAGAGGCTGTATCTAAATACAAAGACTTCTTAAAAGGTGGTAGCAGTAAATATCCTATTGAAATGCTAAAAGATGCTGGCGTAGATATGACCTCTTCAAAACCAATAGAAGAAGCACTTTCTGTATTTGAAAGTATTATGGATAAATTCGAGGAGGGATTATAATGTGTCTATTTTGTAAAATAGTAGATGGTAGTGTTCCATCTTATACTATTTATGAAGACGAATTTTTTAAAGTTATATTAGATAGATTTCCTTCAACCTTAGGTCATACTTTAATAATTCCGAAAATACATGCTGAAAATATTTTTGATTTAAATGACGAATATGCAGGTAAGCTTATGATTCTTACCAAAAAAATCTCTATAGCATTAAAAGAATCATTTAATATAGAAGGGTTGAATTTGCTACAGAATAATGGCGAAGTGGCTGGACAAGCAATATTTCATTTTCATCTACATTTAATTCCACGATATAAAAATGATGGAATTAGAGTAGGGTGGGAATGTATAGACCCGCAAGAAAGTGAGTTTGTAGAAACTGTAGAAAAAATCAAACCTTTAATTTTATAGTCAAATAGGCGTGAAATAGTACTAAATAATTAAAAGATTAAAAATCAAAAGATATCACACTTTTTTCAAAAAAAGTGTGGCAAAAGATTTTAACAGCAACCACTACGTGGTTGCTAAAAAGGGTCAAGGGTGCAACCCTTGCAGAGGTGTGGAGACAGAGTCTCCACGCTTTTTCCTTATCATTATAGGAGGTATCGTATGCATTCGTCTTTTTTGGATTTAGATTTAACTTATGATGATAAAATAAGTTTGATAACTAATGATGTAACTTATATCTTGAAAATTATTTATGGGTGGTACAAAGGAGGTATCATCTTTGGTGAGGGTGAAATTGAAAAGTCAGATGATGAATTTCTTAAACTTGGATATAGATTAATATCTCATAATCCTGAGACTAACAGGCACATACTACATAACTTGATTAAATCTTCCTATACTAATGATTTTGATTGTGCAAAGAAATACATCCAATTGGAGGCACTTCATGCTTCTATGACAGCATTCGCCCCTATTTCAGATATAAATATTTATATATCCTCATTTTTTGGTTTGGATTTTAAACAAAAATATCAGGATATATTAAAAGAAAAATTACCTGATATATATGATGAGTTATTTATCGAGTATGAATTTATGATATAATAATTATTTAAATGCTCTACAGATTTTTTAGTAGTATATTTTTATTTTGATAGCGGGGGAAATTTATGAATGTGAGTTGTCAAAGGATACTTTTAGATTTTGAAGAAAAGGTAGCCCTAGTAAGTTCTGAAGTGCCATATCTACTAGAACTCGTCACTTTATCCAGACAATATAATATTTTTCTAACTGAAGATGATATGAAAGAGCTAAATACTAATCTGTGGGAAGTTTCAAATATGACAGGGGATAAAATAGACCCTAAAGTCCGTGCACGTTCACGTTACAATTTTAGCCTATTTGACACAGATAGAGATGCATATGAAAAAATTGTGCGTCAGGCTAAGATAAACGGAATGCTTTACATTAAAGACAGAATTGAAAATCGTGATGATGAATTTTTAAGAATAACTTATCAAATGTATTTGAAAAATCCAGAAAGCAAACTTAATAAACCTACACTTTTCAATTTGATCGAATCTTCTTCTGGTAACAATATTGATTATGTCAAAAAATGCATTCAACTAGAAGCGATATCATTAATGCTAGAAGATTGCTCTGTAAATTATGCAAATGTAGTTTTATTTTCATATTTTGGTTTAGATTTTAGAGAAAAATATAAGGATATATTAAAACAAAGTTCACAATATTCATGTAGCACATTATTTGAAAATGATTATTACATGCTATAAATTTAAAATGAATAACCAGCCTATTAAAGTAGGTAAATCAAAAAAATCAGTATAAAAAACTGCAATAGCATCAGCTATTGCAGTTTTTTATGCTGATTTGAGTTATATACCCAATTGCAATTAAGCCAGTAATGAAGTAGAAACAGCAACCACTACGTGGTTGCTAAAAAGGGTCAAGGGTGAAACCCTTGTGGGGTTTGGGGCAACGCCCCAAGGTCTTAATCTTTCAGGTTTATCGTTCATGTGTCCGCTCGCACTCACGGTTTTAAGGGGTTTTTAATTTTGCAACACGAATAAAATCATGATACAATAATAAAATACAATATATTAACATTATTTAACTTATGTCAACTGCGAACGAACAATGATGATTATATACAAATGGTTGAATAGTTTGTTATACGAGAGGAGCAAGTTGGTGTTTAATAACAGATATGTAACCACATTAGGTCAAAGTAATGTGAAGGATATTTTAGCAAAAACTGAAGAAAGATTAGTTATAGATGCGATTTATAGTGATGAAACAGAAAACTTTGTTGCGCCATGTGAGCCAACAGACAAAGAACCAGTAAAAGTGTCCTTACGTACTACAATAAATAATGTGGATGAAGTTTATATTAATTTTGGGCAAGATAAGAAAAAATTGAAAAAACAAAAAGATGAGGGAATTTTTTCTTTTTACTCTTATACTTTTAGTGCTATACCATCTACAATATCCTATTATTTTTCTGTAATAAAAAACAGCAAAGTATATTATTATAATAAAAGAGGGATATTTGAGGATTTAGATACACATTATAACTTTAAAATAATCCCTAATTTTAAGGTGCCAGACTGGGTAAAAGGTGCCGTTATGTACCAAATATATATAGATAGATTTAGCAACGGGGATAAATCTAATGATGTTATTACCAATGAATATTCTTATTTAAATAGGATTTCAAAACAAGTATCGGATTGGTATGAACCAGTAGCAGTAGATGATGTTTGTAATTTTTATGGCGGAGATTTACAAGGAGTAATAGATAAATTTTCTTATTTAAAAGACCTTGGTGTTGAAGTTATATATTTTAACCCAGCTTTTGTTTCACCAAGTAATCATAAATATGATGCTCAAGACTATGATTATATAGACCCTCATCATGGAGTTATAATTAATGATGGTGGACGTGTTATGTCGAGTTATATAACAGATGTAAAAAAAGCTTCTATGTATATAAAAAGGACAACTAATATAGAAAATTTAGAGGCAAGTAATCAGCTTATGGCTAGACTTATAAACACGGCGCATAGTTTTGGCATAAAAGTAATATTAGATGGTGTATTTAATCACTGTGGTGCTTTTCATAAATGGCTTAATAAAGAGGGTATTTATAATGCTGAAAAAGGTGCGTATGAAGATAAAAACAGCCCTTATGCAAAATACTTTAAATGGTATGATGATAATTGGCCAAATAATACATCTTACGATAGTTGGTGGGGTCACCTTAATCACCCAAAACTTAATTTTGAAGAATCAGAAGAGTTATATAATTATATGATGGATATAGGCAAAAAATGGGTTTCTGAACCTTTTAATGCAGATGGCTGGAGGCTTGATGTAGCGGCTGATTTAGGATTTACCGAAGAATTTAACCATAAATTTTGGAAAGACTTCAGAAAATCAGTTAAAGAGGCAAATCCTAATGCGGTAATTTTAGCTGAACACTACGGGGATCCTTCAGCTTGGCTACAAGGCGATGAATGGGATACTATTATGAATTACGATGCTTTTATGGAACCAATAACATGGTTTTTAACAGGTATGGAAAAGCACAGTGAAGAATTTAAGGGTGATATGCTTTGTAACTCTGGTAATTTTGAATCAGCCATGAGGTACAACATGTCAAAATTAAGCATACAATCAACATTATCTTCTATGAATCAACTTAGTAATCATGATCATTCAAGATTTTTAACTAGAACTAATATGAAAGCAGGAAGACTGCATACAGTAGGGGCGCAAGCTGCTAATGAAGGAATAAATAAAGGTATTATGTTCGAGGCTATCGTGTTTCAAATGACGTGGATAGGCGCACCAACAATTTATTATGGAGATGAAGCTGGACTCACTGGTTGGACTGATCCAGACAATAGAAGAACATATCCTTGGGGTAGAGAAGATCGTGATATGCTTAATTTTCATCGTGAAATGGTGAAAGTTCATAAAAAATATTCAAGTATTAAAACAGGCTCACTTGAATATTTGCATAATGAGTACGGTGTTATATCTTATGGTAGATGGAATTCAGATAATAAAGTAGCTGTGATACTTAATAACAACAATGAATCAAGAGAATTAAATATACCAGTTTGGAAGTTGCAAGTAGGATTAAATACTTCTATGGAAACAGTAGTTTTCACTAGGAATAATGGTTACACTCTAGTCAAAACATCATATGATGTAGTTGATGGATTTATGAAAATTATTTTACCAGCATACAGCAGCGTGGTTTTAACTGAAGTATAGGAAGTAGGTAAGTATTATTTATGGCAGAAAAAATGGAAGAAAAAATTGTAAAATCTGTTATACCTATATACTCTGTAGGAATATTGTGGCTTATGTATTCCGTAGTTTTTTCCATTCATACATCAAGAAATATAGCAATAGCGAGTATACTTTGTTTTTTGGCATATTCTATACTTTCTGATATCATACCGAATAAAGTTATAAAAGTGAAAGTTCGAGAGATACCACCAAATACGGGAAATTCTATAGCAAATGAGTATATAGAGCGTGGACGTAAAAATGTAATACAATTAAATAAATTGAGTAGTAATTTAGAAGACACAAGTATTGTTAGTCAGGTTCAAGACCTTGAACACACACTTATTAAAATTTTAGACTTTATAACTGAATTTCCAGAGAACGCAAGGCACTTAAGAACTTTTATGGATTATTATTTGCCAACCACTATAAAACTTTTGGAAAATTACGAACATTTTATTAGTCAAGGAGTAGAAGGCGAAGCTGTGGTTGCTTCCTTATCTAGGATAGAAAGTACAATAGATATTTTGGATGACGCTTTTTCTAAACAGTTAGAAGCCTTGTTTGAAAATAGAACACAAGATGTTGATTTAGAAATAAGTGTGTTAAAAGATATTTTAAAAAGAGAAGGGTTTTCTGAAAATAGCTTTCCTATGGACTTAGAGGAAGTTTATGGAGGTGACCAGAATGACAAGACTAAAAGATAAAGCATTTGAAATAGTAATAAATTCAATGCTTATCACAAGACTAAAACATAGAGTGTTTGCCGTATTAACAACATTTATGCTTATAATGATAAGCATTTTTGGGGTAGGTGGAAATGACTTAAGAAATATGCGACAGGAAATTAGTCTTATATTTGAACAGGGTACCCCGATAAACCCTATGAGTATACAGCAACAGCTTGATGTTATATTAGCACAATCTAGCAACATATTAGTAGTAGCTGGAAGATACTTAGATGGTAATGATGAACTATTATTAGCAGTTCAAACATCTAATAATAATCTAAGAACAGCGGAAACACCGACTGAAAAATATCACCAAAAAAATATTTTACTAAGTAATGTAAACCTTTTGCATGATGAATTAAATATGATATCGTTTCAAATAAGCGAGAGAGATAACCTATATTTAAGCAGTGCTTTAGTAAATATAGCATCTAGCGAGAGGATAATAAGAAATAATAAATATAATTCCATAGTGACCGAGTTTAACGAAAAACTTAGGAGATTCCCAGCGAATATTATCAGTCAGGTTAGAGGTATAGAACCAGTTTATATTTACGGTTAGCATAGCAAAGGAGGAGATGCATTATGCAAGTTAAAAGGTTGCTCACTTTAGTAATGGTATTTAGTATTTTATTTTTTAATAATGTATTTGCTAATATACCAAATCATACAGAGGCTTTTTATGTGAATGACTTTGCAGGAGTGCTTTCATCTGAAACAATGGCTCACATAGTTGAAAGAAATTTGCATTTAAGTGAATTAAATGGAGCACAAATAGTTGTTACAACAGTGCATTTTGTGGATGGTATACCTATAGAAGATTATGCTATGGAGATGTTTAACCAGTGGGGAATAGGAGATGCAGTACAAAATAATGGAGTACTTTTACTTCTAGCTATAGGGCAAGAAGATTTTTATGTTGCTATAGGTGATGGTCTGCATAATATTATGCCTGATGGTGACGTGTCTATAATGCTTACGACATACCTAGAACCATATTTTGATGTTAGCAACTATGACCAAGGGGTACGAAACGTTTTTGACCAAATATATTCTGTGTTATCTAGGCATAATATTTCTTCTCCGCTTGTGAATAATATTGCTGATACTAATACCGCTACTGATAATATAACTACTACCAATAATACTTTTAGTTTAGAAAATTTAATTTTTCTCATTTTATTTATAGCTATGATATTTTATGTACCCAGAATGTCAAATGGAAGACGAGGCATGAGAAGGTCAAGGCGTAGAGGTGTACCTTTATGGGTTAAAACGAGTTGGCTTAACAGTGCTAGTAGTAGAAGACGAAACAGTAATCAAAATAGACCACAAGAACCTTTTGGAGGTAGTTTTGCTAATCGCTCTGGTGGAGGCGGTCGTACAAGCGGGGGTGGAGTTGGTCGCACAAGTGGAAATAGTCGTTTTGGTGGAGGAAGCGGAACTCGTTTGGGAGGAAGCAGTCGTTTAGGGAACGGAAGTGCAAGTGGAAGTCGTTTAGGCGGAGGTGGCCGAACAAGCGGAGGCGGAGTCGGAAGAAAACGAAAATAATTATATTTTTAAAATTATCATACTATCAAGTAAATTTTAACGTATATAATAATATAACACAAAAAAATATAAATAATATTTTAGGGAGGGCATTACAATGAAAGATAGTTTAAAAGAAGAAAGATTAAAAATACTCGAATTATTAGAGCAAGGGAAAATCAAATCAAGTGAAGCAACAGAATTACTTGGAGCATTAAAAGTAGGTGCTCCAGAAGAACATATAAAAAGCGTGGACTTAGAAGAAAAATTTAATAAATTCTGCAAGTCTTTAGATGCTTTTGCAAAAGACGTTTCAGATAAAGTAGGCGAATTTTATAAAGATGTTGAGCCAAAAGTAAAAGAAGTTACTAAAAAAACAATTGAAAAAACTGTAACAGTAGTAGACGATTTATCTAAAAACTTAAATGAAAGTTTAAAAAGCATGGAAGAAGATGAAAAAAAATCATGTTGCAAAGATGACTGTTGCGATGAAGAAAATGAAAATGACGATTGCTGTGAAGACGATGACTGCTGTGGTGAAGATGAAGGTACAGTAACAGAGCAAGAAGCAGAGCTAGACGAAATAGAAGAAAAAGTGAACTCAGATATTAAAAAATAAAAACCTTGGGGCTTTCAGCCCCAACCCCCAACCCCCAACCCCCAACCCCCAAC